>ENA-OWOZ01000379-OWOZ01000379.1-bioreactor-metagenome-genome-assembly--contig:-NODE-379-length-58773-cov-7.876533_pt1 | contig 58773 bp, 73 predicted proteins | sample MGYA00238140_ERZ651804 | MGnify/ENA primary metagenome ERZ651804 (study PRJEB26910, sample SAMN07631232) | bioreactor metagenome | isolation source: Switchgrass digestor | place: USA: Dartmouth...
TCTAAACTTAATTTCTCTCATCTGTATCTGCTCCTCTCGTATAAAAACCACAATTTTTATAAAAAATTTTCAATTTACCTAATTCCTCTCACGGATAGAATAAAGCATTAAATGCGATAAAAATTGTCTCATTCATATATTCTCACCTTTACTTTTCTTCTTCCCCATTCCCAACACTCTTTTTCACTTTCCATGAACACATCAATGATGTTTCCTTTTATTGCGCCACCTGTATCTTCCGCTTTCCCATAGCCATAGCCTTCGACCCACATCTTGCTACCTAAAGGGATCACCTTTGGATCAACTGCAATTGTTCCTCGTTTTGGCCATGTTCCGGTAAAAGTGCGGAAGCCGGTATAAGAATAAGCTGTAGCTTCCATAAGCAGTTCTCTATATTTTGGAACATCTTCTTTTCTGCTTGCCTCTCTGTGGGGTATCGGTTTATCTATTAGTGCAGAAACCGGCACTGGCCGGTACACCTGCTTATCCGGTGCAATTTTACTAGGAGCACCGACCAGCGCAAAAACAATAATTATAAAAAGTATTAGTGATTTACGCATCAGCAATTAAATGACGACACTTTGGGCATACTAACTTTCCGTGTACCATTTTCATGCCGTCATCATCTACATTCCCGCAAAATACGCATCCTGGCTCATATTTACGAAGAATGATTGAATCCCCCTCTACGAATATGCCCATAGGTGTCCCGGTTTCAATCCCTAAGACTTTTCGCAGTTCTTTAGGGAGTACGATCCTCCCCAAATGGTCAATATTCCTTACAAAACCCGTGGCCTTCATTTATAATCCTCCTTCATGGAATAAATTAATTCTGTTCCTTGGCCGCTGGCTATACGGTAGGCAAAAGATCTTTGCCTTTGGCGTAATAATGTTGCTCCATATCAAGTTAGCAACCAACAACCAAGTTTCGATAAACGGCCTTTTTATTTTTTCAGTAATTTCCTCAACCGTCATTCCTTGATTCCACATTTCTATAACCCTATTTATCTCTGACAGTGACCATCCCCACTCAAGATCAATATTCTCCCAGGCAATATATTGTTTAGGGTGTCTAACCGGCTTCATTCTCCGCCTCCAATCCAAATAATTTCCGTTGTTCTGAATCTACAATTTCACGAATAGTGATCTCTGCTCTAGGATTTTTCTTATTTAATCCTACAATGCGGGAACCGTCCCATGATACGATGTATTTGTCATTCTTTATGATCTGCGCTTTTTCTAAAATATCACCAGTGGCTTGCTCCAGACCTACAAGATCCGGCCACCACCGGCGATCAGGAAGATAGTATAAAGCGCAAATATGAACCAATCCGGTAAATCGAACCTTTTGGCTTCGCAGAAGGCGCAAACAGTGTTTCTCATATTTTTGGTATGACTTTGAGGGCAGAACAACCGATCTGCCTCGTACAATAACAGGGCTATTCTTTTTTGGAACCGGCCTTCCCGGAATAACAATCGTAATCTCTGCAATATCCATTAGGCAGTCTCCTTCTCCCGCGTAAAGATTGAACCTACAACCTGCTGTAAATACTGCAAGGCTTTCACAAACCGCCCCCCTGGATAATAAGGCCAAACCCGAATCTCAATGCGTTGTTCTTCTTTATGCTCTACCTTGATTACTTCCGTTGTTCCTCGTTTTATTTGGTTATCATCCATCCACAAGATACCCTGAAGGGCATCTCCTAGAGGCTTTGAGTAGTTGTCATGGTCTCCTACCTTTCCGTACTGATTACCAGTAACGAAGATGGTATATTCAACTTCGATTAATTCTGTTAATGGAAGGGAAATTGGTGTGTGTTTTGCTGCATATTTTCGGATAGCGTTTCTATATTGTTCGCAGGCTTCGGGCTTCATATCTTTCTTTGTTTTTTTCTTTTTGCGCTTGCGCTGCATTTTCCAGTCTGCCGTAATAGGCTTAACCGGAATTACCATTTCAATAAGCGGTGCTTCGAGAGGGGGCATCGTTGCATCCCTCCTTTATAAGAGGGGATGGTCTTAAACCACTCCCTTATCCATTAATGTGGCAATTCATTTTTCAGTTTTTCGCTCTCTGCTTCAACAGCTCTGAAATTCTTCTTCCAATTTACCTTCACACAACGAACTGAGCGTTAAACGAACTGAGCGTTAAAGGAACAGAAAAATCTCCAGCTATAGCCATTAAACCTCTCCTTTCTTAATGTTTAAGAGTATAAAAAAATCTCATGCCTGGACCCAAGGTCCAGACATGAGATAAACATATTAAAATGGGGGATTAGACCCGAAATAGGGATCATCTTCTTTAGCAGAAGGTGCTTCTTCCGAGACTTCGATGCCATCAGTATCTTCGGTTTCTGCGACATAATAATCCTCAACACCAATAGCAAGCTGCCGAGTAATAGGCTTAATGTTAGCAGAATACTGCTGCATATATTTCCTAGTTTCTGGCGATAATACGCCAGCCAGTTTGAAAAACACCTGGCTATATGTTATTCCTGTGCTGTTGGTTGCCTTTCTTAAAGATATTGTAGTAATAACATCACATAAGCGCAATTTTCGAGAAAGAACTCTTAGCACATAGTCAGCCACGTTTTTCAGGGATGTTGGAGGCACAGTCAATAACATAGGGAAAAAAGCATTTTCTTGCAGCATATACATACGCCGCATATTTTTACACCACTTGCCGCCACTTCCAGTGGGATCACTTCCCCACTGATTATACGAGCAAGTTGCGCAGACACGCTTCTCCCCTTCTCTTGTATAACCCACCTTCCCGTCAAGGGAGCTGCAATCGGGAGGGCTATCTCCTCCCGAAGCATAAGCCTCTAGCCATAAAGCATTGCAGGGATGGTGATCCACAACCACTCCTTCAAACTCTTTGACAACTTCAGGATTATCCGGGTCATCCCCCGGAATCTCAAACGTCAAACCACCGCCGGACGGAATTTTGATGCGGGCAAATTTAGCAGATAGTCCGTCCATTTCCTCTTTCATAATAGCCCCGAACTCTTCATCCATCACAGCAGGCGTAAACTCAACTACTGCCAACGCAGTTTCCTTAATTTCTTTCGCCATTTTCTCAATCTCCTTTCTTTGTGTTTTTCGCACTTCTTCGAGTGCGGATAATAGGTTTCTTATACACATTTACCAATTCATCTAACTCTGCAGGAATGGTCTCACTAACATCAAGCATTTTTTCTACCGCTTTCTCAAACCCCCTTTTATCAATGTCAATGATAACCAATTCGTCATAACCGTTTAGCTTTAGCCATCTTATTACTGCAGGCTTGTTGGCCTGATTGACATTAGCATGTAGATCATATCGCCAGTAGAAGAACACATCATGTGCAAAAAACCTGTCCACTTCTTCTGTTATCATGTCCTGAATAATCATATCCTCTACCATTGATATATCCGAATTGACTTGCTTAATCTGCTCTTCTAATTGCTCTTTTTGCTTTTTTAATGCTAACAGCCTCCCTGCAAGATCCTCTTTGCTAGGGGGAATAATCGTGCTATCATATCCCTTACAAACTCCTTCACATTCATAAGGACATTCTTGTTGGTAATCGCAGGTATTCCAGGGGTCTGTCATGAGCTTCTTTTTTGCCACAACGTCACCCCCTAGAAAGCTTTTCAAAAAGGTTGTTTAAGCAGTTAACAAGATTTTCAATATTTTCAGTGTCTTTGTTAAATTCACTGTTTTCGATAGGTTTGTTTTCTTCAAGAAGTTCAATTTCTCCAGTAGCTATGTTTATGGAATACTGCTTATCTTTTGGCAAACTATGTGCTTCAAATATTTCATCAACAACTTCTTGGTGTAAATTAATAACCGCTCTTACACATGCACCAATTAATATAGGGTTGTTTATTATATCGGTTATTTGCTCCGCCATTACCCTTGATCCGGTAATGCGGTTAAACGTGCTTAATTCTTTTTTTGTCATTACAGCAACTACTTTACCCATTACAGCACTCCGCCTCCTTTTCTTTTACCGGAATTCCGTCTCCGTCAATCAATGTCTGAAGCTCAAATCGTTCTTCGCAGTACTGATTCCAGCTTTCCACTTCTTTTTTGATTTTTTCCTGCAGTTTCAGCCTTCCGGCTACTGTTTCATATTCCGGGAACCACCCCAATTCGAGCACCTCCTTTAACTTTGATGCGTTTCTTTTTCCTGCATGTATTTTTTCATCACCTTTCGGCTTAGACCACCTCAACAAACTTCCCTTTTTGCAGTGTGTAGTAGGTATTTGGCTTAAGTGTGACACCATCCACCAATCCGCATTTTACGTCTGTCCGATGCCAACCATCTTCTAAGCGCTCCCATTCAGCCAGGACAAGCCAGCAACCCAGAGCACCCTTTGCTTTGCCTTCGATACCAAGAGAAATGGCTACTGCTTCCCGGCCTTCGACAGCCGCTGCGCTGTAGGCTCCTGTGTTGGTCGCTGCGCTGCCGGTTCCTGTGTTGGTCACTGCGCTGTAGGCTCCTGTGTTGGCCGCTACGCTGTAGGTTCCTGTGTTGGTCGCTACGCTGCAGTATCCTGTATTGGTCGCCGCGCTGCGGTATCCTGTGTTGGTTGCTGCGCTGTATTCTCCTGTGTTGGTCGCTACGCTGCAGTACCCTATATTGGTCGCTGCGCTGTAGTCTCCTGTGTTGGTCGCCACGCTGTAGACTCCTGTGTTGGTCGCCACGCTATAGTTTCCTGTGTTGGCCGCCGCGCTACAGTCTCCTGTGTTGGTCGCCACGCTGTAGGCTCCTGTGTTGGTCGTTGCGCTACAGGTTCCTGTATTGGTCGCCACGCTGTAGTCTTCTGTGTTGGTCTCTGCTACGTTTTTCCAGTCCACTTTATCAAGAATGAACTTTACTCCGGCCTGGATCAGGTCGGTTAGTCCAATCTCGGTTTTAATACGCAACCTAGAGCAACAAATTTTGTCATACTCATTCTCTATTTTTCCGTCACCTTCAACTTCTGCGTATCGAGAATTACTTGGAGAGTAATATTTAAGTACTTCCATTGGGTTTTCACAAAAATGAAAACCCTTTTCACAAATTTTTACTTCGGGTTCGGGCTCTTCGTACTCGCCGCCGACTTCGTATTGAAATTCCATGCACTTCAGGTCTTTATCGAAGCCTTTATAACCTTTCATCATAACCTCATCCTCACTCCTTCCTAATATTTTTTTTATTCATCCATTTCTACACTTACTACCCATAAAGACAGCGCAAAGATCCATAATGCAATTACCCCGCAAACCAACAATCCCCAGTCCATATTTCATCCCCCCTAACGAATGAGTTTTACTTTTTCCGGATCACCTTTAAGCCATGCCAAAAACATATCCCTATTTATACGGTAAATCTTCTACATCAACGATCTTGTCCGGCAACCTAACTATTTTCGGTTTCAGCCTCTTTCTTGGTTCCCATGTAAGCCTCAAAAACGGTACCATAATCAACTCCGTATATCTTAGCCATCTTAGCTAGCATCTCCGGGGAAGGAGTTCTAATACCCCGTTCATATCCTGAAAGGGTTGAATGATTTATGTGTAAATCCTTTGCAATATCAATCTGAGATTTACCTGTTCTTTCGCGTAAATCTCGCAGGGTAATATGTTTATTGCACATTTAGTAGTCCCCCTTTCGTCATTTCGCAGATTTGTTGGTTATATTATAAATCCACATAATGACGATTGTCAACTGTCAAATGTAAAAATATTTATATAAATTTTCTTTTTTGCTCATTCGACAAAAATACAGGGATTTTTATGTCGCATATAATAAACCTCAAGAAACAATTCGGCACAAACGGGCACCTAATGGGCACTTTTCTAAAAACAACAAGACAACCATTTAATGTTAAAAGCCCCGCAAGGGTTTGCGGGGCTTAGCTTTTAGCAGTGTGCCATATAATGAGCCAAAATTGGGCACTTTTTGGGCACACCTTTTAATAAGGCAATTTCTTTTCTGCCTTCGGATCAGCAATAATTTCATAGCCACCGAAGGCGGCCAGTGTAACCAACATAGCATTAAATATACAGAGCAATACTTTAAGAAGCATCTCATTAGCGTTCCCACTAAAGAACCCTATATATCCATTCCATGCAAATACCAAAATCAGCGCAACAATAAATGCTTCCCACCTAACTGCATAATCGGAAAACTTCTTCTTTACCATGCTCTTAGTAAACTGCACCGCCAGCGTAACCACAAGCACCATCACCGTAAAGCTACCTAGGCTTTCCAGGGTAAGAAAATCAGACATCATAAATAAGACCTCCTATTTTGTTTTTATGTCAACATAATCTCCATGCCCTTCTACCTTGCCGCCAAATAGACCTGCCACGAAAAGCCCCTGCAGGTAGGTTGTATTGTTTATAAGATACCCTACTGCAGAAACCGGCTTGCCATTCACCCTGACTGCAATCTGTTTTGCGATTTTGGGAAGTTGTACTACAGGAGCAGGAGCCGGTTTCGGCTTTGCTTTTAACCCCATCGCCTTTGCTATACCCCTAGCGATAGCGTCTGCAAGCCCATTTAAGAAAGCGGTTTGTTGCAGCAGTACAGCGTCGTTTTTATTGTCGATGAACAAACATTCAATTAAGACAGCACTTGCATCTGTGTTTTTGAGAACATAGAAATTCGCAGTTTTCTTGCCTCGGTCGCGCTTCCCGTATTGCTTCAAGTATGCCATTATTGTGTCATGGATAATTGCCTGTTTGGTGCGAGTAGAAGCATAGGCACCTGGTAAGACAAAACTCTCAAACCCTGTGCCGCCTCCAGCGTTAACATGAATACTAACAAAGAAATCCGCCTTCCAGTCATTGCTTTTTTGCACTATTTGCGCAAGGCTTTCTGTTTCATCGCCGGTGCGGGTCAACAGCACATCGACATTCTGATAATCATTTTTGAGTATATCTGCAACTCTGAGTGACAAATATAAAGTAATGTCCTTTTCTTTCAGCCCATTGCCAACTGCTCCGGGGTCTTTACCGCCATGTCCAGGGTTAATGCAAATCCTCGGCATCTTACTTCACTTCCTCTTCTTCCTTCCTGCAATCATCGCAAACAGACTCCCCTGTTTTACCAGCAGCAAACAACTCAGGGTCATATTTAATCTCTTTACCGCAAAACGCACAGAATGTTATCGTCTCCATTGTTTCTTTTCCTCCTTTCTCTCTACCCACCATTCAATTTCGTAGCCAAATTAAGTATTAACAATACCAACGACACCAATATAGAACCCATAAGACCAAAGATCCATTTTGTGGCCGCACCTGTTTTCTGCTCCAACTTTTTCGATAACTCATCTAGCCCTTTATTAATTGATGTATTTGTTTTATCCAATTTATGATTAATTTCTTTTAATGTTCCGTTTTGCGCTATTTGCCACCTTTCCAAGTTTTCTACTCTTACTTCTAGAGCTGCAATCCTTTCTACATCTACAGTCATTGATACCGCCTCCCTCAAAAAAATTTCAATAAAATCTAGAATTTGAGTATAGAGTTAAGGTATAATAATTACCAAAAATTATTATGAGGTGATTTCTATGCTGAAAACTTTGAAAGAGATCGGTTTTATTTTTGCTTGCTATGGTGCTGCTGCTCTTATCGTATTGTTGCTTCTAAAAATCTGGTTTACAATCTGCAGGAAAGCTCCTTTTTTAGCACAAATACTTACATTTTTGTTTTGCGTTTATGTAGTTTGTGGAGTATTATATTGCTATGTTTCTCTCTTATTTTTCTAAGATCTTATTTTTTTATTTCTTTTTCCAGTTCTTTTAATGCTTCATCTACAGCTTTGCCAAGTCGCTTATCACCTTTTCGTAACAAGACTTCATAATAATACTCTACAGCCAAATTAACTTTAGCTTGCTCTTCAGGATTTAGATAATTGTTATAAAAATCTTTTAATGCATCGCCTTTCAGCCCATAAAGCGGGTCTTGCGATTTTAACGATTTCTCTAAATCCTGAGCCGTGCCGCCAAGCATTATATATTCCTGCAAGTATTTCTTGAACGCTTCTATATCTTCTAACTGTATAGCTTGCTTAATGTTATAAAGAACATCGCTTCTTGAACTTGCAAAATACCCTTCGCCAATGTTTTTCTTTAAAACCTCTTTTCTATATTCTCGTGAAAGATCTCTAATTTCAAAATAAGCTGTTCTGCGAGGATCGGCTACAGAAGTAAACCATTTTTCTGTTGATTTGTAATACGGCTCTCTGGGCTTGCCTGTCATAGCCTTATATGCACCTTTAAAACCAAACTGTTCTGCAAGGTATTCCCACCCATCATAAATATGCCGTTTTTCTGTTATGCTAGGATAAATAGATGTTCCAACTGCTGCTTCAACCGGTATTTTGAGCAGCGGCGTAAATCCTTGTGCTAGTTTGTCGAAAGGAGCAATAACCATATCTTTTATGGTTTCCCTAAAGGTCCTTCTGCCATTTAAATGTTCATATATATAGATTCCTGCATCATCCAACCCAAACCACTCTAAGAAATCCTCCAATATGCCAAGCCTGTCAAGATACATCACATTGCCATCTCTATCCCTGCCGAAGATAATATGCGGCTTATAACGAACATCTTTAGGCAGATCTTCCTCTTCATCTCTGAAGATGAGATAATTCCAAACTGTTAATATTGCCCAGAATTTAAACATTGCTATGGCAACTTTTCCTAAATTAAACAGGGAAAGCGGACTTTTCATTATATTAAACGGTGTTAAAGCTACTTCAATCGGGACTTTTGCTATTTTAAGCGGAATTTTAATTGTTTTAGTTGCAATTTTACGGCCAACCATGCCTGCAAGTTTCCGACCAACTTCTTGTGAGAATTTAGCTTCATTCCATATATTTTTCCACAACTGAATATTTCGCCGGAAGTTTACTTCGTTCCAAGACCAGAACGGAATATAAGATTTACGCAAATGCTGCCCTATTACCCCTACCCTGTTATAAGCACCGCATAGCTCATTTGACAATTTAAACGCTCTGTCATAAGGGTTTTTAAGAGCCATTACGTTTTCCGGTATGCTGGCACCAAAATTCTTCGGACTGCCTTCCGGATTGTTTCTTATCTGCTCCAGGTAATCCAGGAAACAAGCATAGCGCAAAATAGCCTCTCTGAAGTCGGTGCTTAACCTTGCATATTTCCAATAGGTTTGCCATGCCTTAGTCGGCATAGTTATCAATTTGCCTATTTTACCGTATTTCTCATATCTTCGTTCTTTTTCATATAGATGCTCGAACATTGATAGCTTGTCCAGGTCGCCTACTTCAACTGATTGCTGCAATATTTGGAAAAGGCCGCGCTCAAAAGCCTCCCTCATATCACTTGACATGGGGCGGTCTTTGAACATCACTTCATACAATTCCGTTGCTGCTTGCGGAACCTTCTTAAAGGCTGACGGGTTTCCTACAAACACCGCTTCAGCATCACCGGAGATGTTTCGCAGGTTATATCTGTACCACCGATGCGGGGCAGTAAGCACATATATCTTCCAGGGACGAGTTAAATATACTGCTGCCTGAGAAATCACATTATCCAAAGGATCTTTTTTGAAGTTTTCTAATGTTAAAGAAACTTCTTCCTTGACGACCATAGCAGGATAAGCACCCGCCACAGCCTTAACTTGCCGGATGTACTCTCTGGGGATTTGAATTTCTTCAAGCATCTTATCTGTTATCTGATCAACAAGGTGCTCCGGGATAGTATGAGCAAAATAGAAAATATGCCCTTTCTCAATACGATGCAAGACATAACCTTCTGGAATTATATCTTTAAAAGTTACAAATTTATCTCCTAAAGTTTCTTCTATAAGATCTTTTCTTTCCTGAATTGCCTTAAAAATAGTTCGAGCTTGCAAATTTCCCGGTAAACCTTCGTTTTCTTTATCTGCTAATGCAGCAAGATAATTCATCATTCTGCTTCGTTCATAGGTTGTATCTCTTTCCCCTTGAGCTAATTCATTTACTGCTGTTGACCATTCGCCATTATCGCCGGTCCATAATTTATTATATTGTGCCATCTCTTGCAGTTGAGAGAAAGACATCGCCATTTTTTGGTCAAGAGCCTTTAACTCGTTTTCAAGCGGGCTATTCCCTATCCCATATAGCTCGATCTCTTCTTGAATAATTTTGTCTATAGCTGCCTGATTGCGCCTTTTAGCTTCCCGTTCTAAACTCCTCCTCTGGTTGTATTCTTCTTCCACTAACTTAATAACTTTTGCAACCTCAATATCATAAAGCATCTGCGCCATAACTTCATATTCTGCTGTAACATAATCTGTATTAAAGTCCAAACTCGAACCTTTTCTTGCCTTCAAAAACCCCCGACCTTTGAGCGGCCCTTTTTCTATCGCTCCCCCTGTACCTCGAATACCAAGACGTTTAGCAGCCATATATTCAATGACCATGCGGTGGAAATAATTCTTTCTTCTGAATCTATTTTCTACATGAAAGCCTATATCAGCCATAGCTTTGACATAATCATTAACAATCGCTTCCCAAACATCTTTACGATCTTTTATAGCCTCTTTTATTTCAGGGTATTTTTCGATCTCCTGGTTAAGCCGTTCAAAGTTTCTTTCAAGAGATTCTTCTGTAAAACCAAAAGGCAGCTCGTATCCTATAATATCTCCTGTTTCTTCGTCTATGATTGGCTTTCCTATCGGTTCATTTTCTGCTTTTCGGATTGCTACATCTTCCTTCATGTCAGCAAGAACAACATACCTAGTAAAAAGATCCATAGTATAATTATCCAACTTAATAGTTATTCCTTGCTGCATAGAATAAACTTTATACCGAACAACACTTCGTGCATTTTCTAACCGATCGAGCGCAGTATGCAACTCTGCAAACTCCGCATTATCCGGTAGGTGTTCATATTTCCTGCTAAGCTGATGCCAAAATCTAGTGAAAAATTCTTTTATATTATCTAAAAACGTTTCCTTTGGCAGTTTCGCTGCTTGCCACCGCTTTTCAATCTCAGGATCATCAAAAGTAAACTGCTTTCGTTCTACCTTTGCAGGCTCTTTTGCTTTCCTGCGCTCATAGCGGGAAACATCGTAGGTAGAAAAGCCTATCTTTGGTGGTTCTTCAGGCATAGCTTCATTAACCTTGTCTTTAAAGCGGTCAAGAACATCGTCTAAGGATTCGGTTGAGGTTACAGGCACATCTGTTACGATTGGCCTGCGAGCAGTAATCTGCTTTATTACATCTGCGCCTTTGTCACTAACAGGAATAAAATATCTTACCTTGTAATCTATCTCTTCTGTAAAGACACCAGCTTCAAACAACTCTTCTTTGAATTTCCATAGGTCATCACCTATTAACTCAATCCGGTATTCATTAGCAACACGCCTGCGTTTTAATTCCCATCCATTTGCTAATTTGAAAGATTCACCATCTTCCAATATAGCATTGAAAATATCCTGATGGGTTCTTTTTATTTCTACCAAATCTGCTCCTAAGTTGTGCAAAACCGTGTTGATGTACTTCGCAGGCACGATTCTCCCTAGAAAAACATGGCCTTCATCAGTTCGGATGCGAACCACTCTCATTCTGGTTTGTGGTAACCTATCCCAAATAGGCAACAGCACACCACTTATAAGATGCACTTTTTCCATCTTATATTCCGGTATCTTCTCATATGCTTCGTTCCATAATGGTTCCGCTTGCTCTGGCGTTAATTCGATATATGCTCCGCTTTTTAATTGTTTTGTAAATTCCTCTTCGTTAATCAGTTCTGTGCTTGAATATTCCTGTCCATACCTTTTAAGCATCCGTACAACATGGCCGTTTTCCAGTGTTGTTTTATAGCCAGAATCCGCAATAGCATAAACCCGCTTGCTTCTCTTGTTCTGATAAAACCCCATTAGGTTTTTGATGCCTTTAGCTGCCTTAAAAGAAATAGGTCGAGTCTTGTTTCCAGCATTTAATTCTATATATTTTGTCTCCGCTCCACTTTCCGGTTCAGTGTAAACTGTTTTCTCATTTATGATCTCTATCTTATCTCTTCTATAATCCTCCATCCCTATATCTAATGTTCCATCTTCAATTGCTTTTTGCGTCATGGCTTCAACTGTACCAAAATAAACATCGAACACTTTATTTTGCAGTTCTGATTCTAAAACCAAAATCCGATTTAAAAACTTGGAAGTCTCTCTTCTATCAGGTACATCTTTAAGACTGCCTCTCTCATCTAATAAGACTTTATCTAACCCTAGTCTTTTAAGAACATCATGTCCATCTAATTCTTCAATTCTGTTTGCTACAAGGTTTCTGTAAAATACATCAAGAGCATCTTTTGCAATATCGCTTTCTAAGTTATCAGAAGCCCTAAATAATCCCTGACTGCCTGCTTGTCTTTGTCCTTTTGTTAATGCTCCTAGTTGATCAAGCCTTCTGGCGATTGTAGAAATAAACCTTCTATGTCCTTTTAAGTTTGTTGTTACCAAAACGTAATGAGGAGGATGAGCCTGATTAGACCTATGACTACGGCCAAACCCCTGCATTGCTTTAGTAGCAGACCAACCTGCCTGAAGCAAATAATGAGTACGAGGCTGCTGGTTTTTAGCTGCTCTATCTGCATGATAACTTGCCCCTGTGCCTCCAGCATCCGAGAAAACAAGGATTCGCTTTTTGCCATCCATAAATGCTTGTACATCTGCTCTTCTGTGATTTACGCTTCGTGATTCAATTATGGACTTCTTCTTTCCTGTTTCTTCATCAATAACTTGAACCACCCTACGGGTTCGCCCTGTAACTTCTGCCACATTATCCTTGCCAAAAACATTCAACAACATCTCTAAAGGACCATCAGGAATACGTATGCTCCCTAGTCTTTCAATCAAATCATCTCGCATGGCCACTGCATGTTTATTTAAAACGGGGTTCCCCTGGCTATCAAATACTGGCCTTGAAAGAACATTGCCATCTTCGTCCATAAACTCTTCATATTGCTGAACAGGGAACGATTTTTTAAGGAATTCAATTAACGTCCCTCTAGGTGTAAGATCTAAATCTTCAATATCGTCTCCCCTGCTTCTTCTCTTTGCCAATGCTCGCTCTTGAGCAGCGAAGTTTGTATTAACTATTTGTAATATCACTGACCTTCCATTTTTCAAATCGTTTTTTATAGCTTTAATAACAGAAGGCATTTGCATAGAAGTAAGCACCTGGTTAAAGAATCGCTGTTGAGCACCCCAAAACTGTGAATATGCATTGCGTTTAGCCGTACCATTTCGTTTTGCCCCTGTTTCCTCGATTGCTTTTTCTATGTTCTGCAAAACTACCTGCCATGCCCGCGCCATTGTATCATACATTTCTATTTGGTTATCATCTAACTGATGCTCCAGGGTTTCAAATGTTACTCCTTCATAGCTTAGATTACGGGAAATATAATTACCCATCGCTTTCATATCACGAGCAACCAGTTCCATAGCAGCTATGCCACCGGCAGATATTTTGCTCACAAAATCCTCTTTGTTTGCAAACGCAGTATTTTTTCCCCATAGCCCAAGCCTTTCAGCATATCCTAAATCAGAGACTTCTACACCGCCAGTTGCAGAGACATATACAACCCTAGCTTTAGGTAGTCTCCTTGCAAGCTCAATCCCGGCCAATGCCTTAGCTGCCGGTTTGGTCTTCCCTATTTTTTTCTTTTGCATCATACAGTTACACATTTCATGGGCTTCGTCAAATACAATAACACCTTCAAAATCTTTTCCTAGCCATTCTACTACTTGATCTATCCTTGAATGTTTACCCTTTTTAACCGTTAAATCACCGCTTGCAGTTACATTTAAATCCCAACCTAATGTTGTATAGGTGGTGAACAAAATCCCTTCTTTAGCTTTAATGGAATCTCCGGCTTTAGTTTTTTGGTGCTCAAATATTAACTTTGAATCTCCGCCAATATTACCGAAGTCCCTTTTAGCATCCTTAATCAAATCGGTAACCTTGCTTACCCATACCGCTTTGGTCTGCCCTTGACGCATACTGTCAAGAATTATACCGGAAATCTCTCGCCCTTTGCCTACGCCGGTTCCATCGCCAATAAAGAACCCTTTCCTCATTCCATTAGGGAGGAATTTTTCAAAATTCTGACCAGCATAAACTATAGCCTCTAACTGGGCATCAGAAAGTTTTCCTTCCTCGATAATATTCTTTGGTAAATTCGGAACATAGGTAGGTGCTGGAGGTTCAACCGCAGCCATCGCCGCGCTCTGAACAAGATCTCCAGGATGCGGTTTTGCTCCGGGAATCTTTACCTTTTGCGGCCTATATTTCGCATAAATAGACCCTGGTTCTTCTTCTTCTTGTACCTGTTGCTCAATTTGTTCTACGGTAATTTCTGATTCTTCTATTCGTCCAGGCCGGGTTCCATCGACAGTTTCAGTGATTGTAGTTGTTGCAGTGCGTACTCCGCTGCCGCTTCCGGCTTCAATTTCGCCAGCACCCTCGGATTGATCCACTTCACTCCCTCGATCGGGTCTTCCTTTATCAGGACGTCCAGTGCTTGCTGTGGGTCTGTTCGACATATCAGGACGTCCAGTAAATCCCTCAGGTCGTGTGCTTCCATCTCGTAATCCTTCCACCGCCCCGCTTGTAGCGGCACTTGGTTGTCCAGTGCCCACTCCATCAGTTGGTAAATGTATAGCATGTCCGGGTCGGGCTTCACCTTCAGTTTCAGAAGATGTCTCTTCGCTATCTGATTTACTAGGTGCAAGTTCAACCTGTCGATCAACCGAGGTTCGCTCATTTCTTATCCCCTCCAAGATTGGCAATATATCATCTAAATCGGTAACAGTGCCTGTCAGCGTTTTCTTTGTTGTAGGACCAGTTTTGTCAATAATAACTAACTGTATATCAAAAGTAGTCCCATACTTCCGGTAATTAGCACCTTCAATGGTTATGTTTGCAAGTACGTTATATTCCTTTTTAATCTCTGCCCACCAATCACGAAAAGTAGCAGAGCTATCGGCCATTCCTCTACCAAGAATAGCAACCAACCGGCCATTAGGTTCAAGCCTGCTTAATGCTTGTTCAACATGCCTCTTTGCGAATTGGGTAGCCTTCTTCTGCCCCATTCTTCCTGCTGTAGCAGAGAAGGGAGGGTTCATAAGAACAACGGTAGGCTTAATATCGTCAGGCAAAATATTATCTATTTGTTCCGCATTTTCAGTAAATACCTTATCGAAATCCAATTCTTTGAGCAGTTTTGCTCTTCTTTCAGATAATTCGTTAACAACAACCTTTGCTCCTGCATTTTTTGCAAAAACTGCTAGTCCACCTACACCAGCACTGGGTTCTAAAACCGTTTCTCCTGGTTTAATGTTTGCTGCCCAAGCAGCAACAAATGCGATATTAGGAGGAGTAGAAAACTGCTGGAACGCCTCTTGCTCTTCTGTACGCTTTGTCTGTGTGGGGATCATCGCAAGAATATCTTCTTCAATCATTTCAAGCGTATCTGCTGCAAGGCCAAGACTATCTATGTCTGAATTAAATCCCCGTTCAAGTATATAGGTGTTTACCCCTAATTCCATTGCATCATAAGCATCTTTAGGAGTATATTTGCCTTCTGCCTGGGTTCCTCCATAAGCCTCATTAGCCACATTAAAAAGCTGGCGGGAATCAAATTTCTCTTTGCTTTTAAGTGAATTTGTCACAAATTTTGCAATGCGAACACTCGCATCTAATTGCGATTCCTCTGAAACTTCTTCTGTTTTTGCCTCTTTTGCCTCTTTTGCCTCTTTTGCCTTTGGTTCCTCTTTCAAGGATTTTTCAAACATCTCAACAGCAGCCCTTGAGATGTAAACATTATCAAAGGCATCTAATAAATCCATTAATTTATTTGTTGGCAGGAACCAAGACTTTTCCTTTCGGTCAACCTGGGGACCCCACTTTGCGCCAAGTTTTTTAACAACATCCTTGTCGCTGAAGGAGCTTTCCAACTCAAAGAAATAGGTAGAAGGCTTACCTTCTTTATCTACTACATATTCCTCAATGTATGTTGCCGCCTCTTTTGCTGTGGATGCCCCATCCCAAAGAAGATCTGTTTCGTACTCTCCAGAACGATCCTTGTCCTTAAACTGAAGTGCTGACCATGTGCCATCTTCTTCTTTTCTAACTCCATACTTTTTATCTTCGCTAACATAAAATCTATCAGAAACCTTTTTAAATGCTATTTTGGGAGCCATGATTAAGGTTGAAGCATGAACCCCTACGCTGCCCCTAGCTGGAACATCTCTATTCCATTTATCTTTTGCCCAAACAATTCCCTTTCCAATAATCAGGCTGCCATCTACGTCTTTTGTGTATTCAACGCCTTTTTCAGTTAATTGCTGCTCTAAGTTGGATAGTTTCTCTGGCTTGGTTTTTGGTTCTTCTGGTTTTGGCTTCTTCTCCAGCTCTTTACCGCCAACCAACCTATCAAATACTTCTCTAACTGGATCTGATAATTCAACTTTAGTTCTCTTGCTAATATTTTCAAAAATCTTTGTAATCCACCGCTTAAACTTTTCAAATACTCCCCTTAGATTCTCATTAGGAGCCCTACCCTCTGCAAGGTATTCAACAAAACCATCTGCAAACTTTTCCTCTGCTTCTACAGTCCATGCCCCGTCTAGCACGCCCGCCCAATCTTCGATGATAGCCAAGTCTTTTGCGGATAAGTCCCTTCTAAAGACATGCCCTAGTTCGTGTGCCATATCTGCTACGGTAGGAGCTTTCAGTGCCCGTATTAACGCCTTCGCGTCTTCGTTAAATTCAACGGCAGCAACCGGCACGCCGTCTATCACTTTGAATTGGACATCTATCCCATGCTCTTTTACAATGCTCCTGACCTCATCTAGCGACAAGATTCTATTTACCTTAATTGCCCCGCCAATAAGCCAGGCTCCACCCTGCATTTTGTTAGTTTTGAACCTGTAGTAACCACCCTCTGGTATGGCATCACGAATATCACGCGTTTTTGACTTGTCTGCAACCGACTGCCAATCAACATCTGCGGGTAATTCTACCTCTGCCCATACTCTGCCAGCTTGCATTGTGCCGTCTTTCTTCATAAGATGTGGCGCGTATGGCAATACTCCCGCGTGCCAGCCAGGTCTTTGCGCATAACCCTTAGTTGGTAGAAATTCTGCCGGAATCCACTTACCTATAGGCACGGGCTTTGTTTTCCCTATAAACAGAGGGAATATTTCGCCTGGCCTGCTCTTGAGCGTCCTGAACATTTTGTATGCTTTTATCGTTTTTTGCGGTTCCTTAAATTCCTTCCCCGCTGGCTCCATAGGAATGTTTTTATCATCCAATTCCATCCTCTGGAATAGAGCGTTTTCAGCGGGTTCTCCGCCCTTAACTACGCCACTGAACCTTTGCCTAACATATTCATCAGGGCTTAGGCCGCGATAACTAGCAACGCCCCTGATTAGCACTCCGAGTGCCTCTGCCTGCTCTTGCCCTATTTCAGTTGGAGATGCGGCCTTTATTTGCTCTAGTAGTTCTTGTAATGATTTTGGTGCAACTGCCTGCTCAGGTTCTGGCTTCTTCTCTGGTTCTTTTGTCGGTTTGATTTCCGGTTTAGCTTCTGACTTTTCTTCTTTCTTCTCTTCTTCTTTCTTCTCTTCTTCTTTCTTCTCTTCTTCTTTCTTCTCTTCTTCTTTCTTCTCTTCTTCTTTCTTTTCTTCTGCCTTCTCTTCTTTCTTCTCTTCCAGCTTAGTTTTCGGCTTCTCTTCCGGTTTAGCCTCCAGCTTAACCTCCGGCTTTTCTTCAGATTCAGTCTCTTCTTTTGCCAACTCTTTAGCAAGCGCAATCCTCTCCGGCGTCTGCTCTGCATACCATGTCTTATTTTTCCGGCTGTACTTGAATCCCGCAGTATATAGCCTATCAATAATCTCTTTAGCAGGTTTGTCGGAAAACTTAATTTCTACGATATTTTTATCTTCATTTATACTATAAGTTGCAACACTAACAGGTTCCTCTGCAATTATTTTTGGTATTGTTTTTATCCATTTTGCAGTAATAGGGAAAATATGATGGGATCCTTTATCAGATTGAAATGCCACAAAAGCCTTGCCAACTCTTTCAATAAAGCCTGTATAAGTTTTCCCTTTATGAATAACAGTATAATGTTTCCCCTCTTCAATAACAGGTACATCTTTTATTGGTTCTGTAGGTTCTTTTACATTTATCCAAAAACCTATGGGGCCAGGATACTTCTCATTTATCTTGTCAATAAATTCGCTATACTTCTTATATGGAACTTTATTGTAAATTTTTTTCAAAACATTATCTCTAAAAGAATCGTATGTTTCATGTCTCTGCGCTTCTTCAATTAAATCCTCAATCGTTATTTCTTCAACGGGTTTTGATAAGATCGCAGATTCCGTTTCTGCGGGTTTTTCAAGTATCTTTGCAGGTTTTACCTCTTTTTGCTGAGTTGCCTGTTCCGGTGAAACCACTTGTCCCTGCTGAACCGCTTGCTGCGGCACAGCTGCCGTCGCAAGTTCTGCTTCTCTCTGCTGCATTTCTGTGACTAAATCTTTTAACCTTTGAGGCGCAGTTTGCTTTAAATCATCCCTTCTCTTTTGCAATTCTTCAATAGCTTCAGCATTATTTTCCTGCTGCGCTTCGGCTAATTGAGAATCAAGCTCTGACATAACATTTTTATACATTTCTGCTACAAGAGCAGTGCGAGTATCTTTCATTTGCCATGCTTGCCATGAATTAGCACCATATTTCTTCTCTGCTTCCGGTATTGCCTGCTTGACATTGATTAATTGATCCACCATTCCCTTATCAAGCAGTTTGCCGTATTCGGTGACAAGTTTATTTTCTATTGCGTCAAGACCCTCAATAGTTGTACCTTCTATTGCTTCACTCTCTACAGACGCACCTTCTGTGTCGACTACTCTTTGCGGCCTTACCGCCCTTGCAACATCGGTTGCAACACCAGTGCCGCCAAACAATGCGCCCATAAACCCGCCAGCCAATGCTGCCGAAGCCTCTTCCGGTGTCCAGGTGCTAGGCTGCGCAAAACGAACAATATCTTCTGCAAAGCTGTGCGGCTCTCGCGCCAATGCTTGTGATTGTATTCTCTCTTGAGCAAATTCCTCTGCCGCCTCTTTTATAGCAGCACCGCCAACCTTTGCGCCTCCTACGCCCAGAGAAAGCATCGCCCTCTTTAACGGTGTTGCTGCGCCCTTGGCAAGCGGAGAAGGTATCGGCGCAAATAAGGCTGCCAGTTCAGGAATGTCGGCAACTCCTATTTTTATGTTTTCCTTAAATACCATGTCTGCTACTTTTCGAGCTATTTCTTCGTCATAGCCTAACCGTTTTGCTTCTGTGTATGCTTGCCCTGCCTCTAGGTAAGATTCTGCTGGCCTGCTGATGGCAGCACCGGCAGTTGCACCGACAGCAGCGCCAAGAGGACCGCCAAGAGCGCCCCCTACAACTGTAGGGGCAATAGCAGCAGCCATTAAAGGTGCTTGTATGGGAAGAGATGCGGCCTGGGTTGTAGCCCAATATTTCGGCTTCAACCAAACTTTTATGCCCATTTTTTGCTCTTGTTCCGGCGTGTAACCTTCAACCCTCTTCCCTGCGCTGACAGCCCGCCCTGCAGCCTCAATCATTTCTCCTAAATCCTGCTTGCCCTTCCACTGCAGCGCACTGCCAACATCCTCCAATGCTTGACCTACTCCATAACCTAAACTCCTGGAAAACGATTCTTGAAATCCTAGATCTTCGTAAGCCTTCCCCCCTGTCCTTACTTCTTCAATGACATTAGCAGCTTCACTTAGAGGTCTCATTCCCCATTTTTCAGCAAATGCGCCAGAAAGCGCTTCAAGGAGTTGTCCTGCTGTTGAATGTTCTGGCAACCGTGAACCTGTAAACCTTAATGCAGTTATTAGGCCAGCCCTCAACATATTCCCAAAATCTAAAGAAGGAAGGGTTGCCGTTTTGGGTTCTGATGTTGTCGATGTTGTTGTTTTAGGAGTTGCTGTTTTATGAGTTGTTGTCTTAGGTTGTGAAGCAGCAGACTGAGCCTTTAATCTAGCAATTTCCGCTTCTTCTCGTTTGTTTTGTTCCTCTAGTTGCCGCATTGCTTCTATAAAAAATCTATCATAATCAAAATTCGCATAGTTTCCATAAGCCATGCTATTCAACCCCTTGCGATTTTATCTCCTTATTATGACGGCCACATTCGCTGAAATCGCTGAAATTCTTCGCTGCCACTAAGAACGCTACCGCTGCCACTAAGATCGCTACTATCAACCCGTCCACCCAAAGCATAATAACTACCTGCCAACTTCTTGCCTGTTGCGGTTTTAAAATATTGCTCAGGTGTCATCTTAGTATACTTCCCAATCAGGTAATCCACCACTGCTTTAAGATCTACCCCAAGGGCCATTGCCTGTGTTCTTTCTGCCTTATTATTCATTAAATTACTAAGTGTATAATAAAGCGGATATTTATATTTCTTTCCCGTTTTTGGGCTTACTGAGTTGAGATATTTTTGATACATTAAATCTCCATGTTGCATCCACTGAGAAGTTGCAAGCATCTTTTTTTCTGTCTGTGTAAGATTATAACCACCACCACCACCGCCGCCCATAGAAGCCAGTTTTCTTTGTAATGCCATTTGCTCCCTAGCCAAAGCAGCTTCTTGCGCCATCTGTTCCCTTGCCAATTGTGCTTGTTGTTCTAATTCTCTGGATGCTAAGGTAGGAGTACCAGGTTCAAAATATAACTGAACAGGGTTATCTTTCCTATATTGTTTTTGCTGTTCCATCATCGCTTGTAGGATATTCGCATAATTTTCAGTTGCCATCTCTTATCCCCTCCTTAATACCCTTTCCATGTCTTACCAAAGATACCGGGAATGTTCGCGGGGGAACCGTACCTGCTCTTAATATACCTGATCGCTGCTATCGCATTATCTAGCGGATTGTATATATTCCCATAGCCAGGCAAAGCATAAGCCTTAAAGGTGCTAGGCAGCGTCTGCAATAACCCCGTAGCATGTTCACTGCCTACAGGTATCGGGTTTACCGCTCTAGGATTTCCGCTTGATTCTTTGCTGACTAGCCATTCCATATAAGGCAACCAACTCTGTGGCGATCCCGTTATGCGAAGTGCTTCTTGTAAGGCTGCCCTAATGCTCCCTGAAAAATTGCCCGAATAATTAGGTGTTTTGCTCTGGCTAGATTTCTTCTGTGTTTGTTTGTTACTTGTGCTTTCATTCCTTGAACCGAAATAATCATATAGTCTGCTCGACCATGCATTTGGATCATTAAGTGGATTATTTATTACTTCAGGAACATATAGGGGAGTATTCGGCAGTATGCCTGTACTAATATCTTGAGGCTGATAATAATAAGGCAATACGGTTTTAAAGTTCATTGTTGCCATTTTGTGTGCTCCCCTTTAGTATTGCGGGATGCTGGTTGGAACCTTGCCCATTACCTGCGCCCAGTCAATCGGCAGCATTTGTCTAAACTGCTCTGATGTCATAAAGTACGGTGCCCAGTTAAGTGCAGCCTGCTGCTGGAATTGATACTGCTGGTTCGCCATAGCTGCTAAATTCTGTGCGGCGTTCCATGCTCTTTCCCAGTCCTCTGCTTGCATAGCATGTCCAAGTTGACGCAGCTCTTCTAATCTTGTCGATTCAAGGAGACCGCGTTGCTGTTCTAATTCTTGTTGTTGCTGTAATGCTTGTTTCTGTGCTAAAGCCAGGGCATTAGCGATATTCGCTAACTGTGCCGCCTTTTCAGCTTCATACCGTGTAGCCTGTTCTATAACAGGTTGACTCAATTCTCGAACATTGTAATCCACTACACCACTTCGCCCTACATTTCTGGCAATAGCATCCTCTGTTCCTTGTTCCCTTGCCTGTGCCAACAACCGATCTATTTGTGCCGGTATGCCGCTATAAGCTGCCTCAATCATGCTTCTTTGACTTTCAGCATACTGTGCTGCTTCATCTAAACTCCGCTGAAGTGCTTGAAGCTGCGGATCTATCTGCAGTGCAGCATACTGTTTAGCTTGTTGGAGCATTTCTTCCTCTGAGGCAGGTTTAAATTCTGGTCTGGATGCTAAAAATTGTTGAAGTTGTTTTTCATAGGGGTTTTCGTATTTAGGTATTAGATTAGCAACCTCTTGTGGAGTTGAAGGCTTTTTTTGGCTCGAACTCGATGAAGAGGATGAAGATTTTGATGTGCTTGAACTTGTCCCTGGCAAAGTAAGGACTTGCCCTGCATAAATTAAGTTAGGGTTGTTCCCAATAACCTTTTTGTTAAGATTATAAATTTCTTTCCATTTTGATCCGCTACCTAAATACTTCTCAGCGATTTTCCATAGGGAATCGCCCTTTTTAACTGTATAAGTCGCCATTTAGAACACCCCCTTGATTAATCCGTGTTCCCTAGCTAACACCATCACCAACTCATTTATATCCGCCTGTGATGGCCTTGCTGTGCTTAACCGCCGTACTAATTCGGTCCTTGCTTTTTGCCTTTCTGCTTCCTGCTGTTTTTCCTGTTCCCGCTCCTGTGCGGTTATTACCCTTTTTATGACTGCCATCATTCCACCTCCAGGGGGGTAGGGAATCTCTCATCCTCTGGTGCGTCTTTGCCGTGATATTTGAGCACGGTCACCACCACCCGTCCGTTCTCTCTGCGTGCATCTAATATAGGTAGCAAGGGGAGAATGGTTTCTATTTCAAGCTGTCCTGTTTCCTCGTTACGGGCAACTTCATCCCCTTCCTGAAGAGAGGAAAAATCAAAAGTATCAGTAATACCATCGAGAGTCGCTGTGATGGTTTCACCTTTAAAAGCATATTCTATTATTTTGTCTGCCCGTTGCGGACTGAAATGCACAATCATTATTTCCACCTGCCTATAACAATGGTGCCTATTGTCCGTGTCACAGAGGTGAAATTCGTACTCAAGGATGTGTAAGTAGCACCCGTAATCGATCCTGTTGTCCTTGCATTTGCGTGCTTTGTGAAAGCCCCCGCACGACCCGGGAAACCTCCATACCATGCGTGAGTAACTGCGTAGTCAGTATTTAAAAAAGATGCTGGGAACACAACATCAAACTCTACATAATTCTGCGTTGAATCCGTAGTAACTCTAGTAAGAATTATGCAAATCTGCGTCCCATCTGAAAATCTGACATATCGCCCATTCGCATTTTCCCCCGATTCGACGATGTGTCCCTGTAATGACACTCCTGATGCCCCAAACATATGTCGCCAAAGGTTTTCTTCGGGTTCATAGCGAACAGGTTTATTTCCCTCGACAAGTTGAAGAGCATCCCAATATATATAATTGGAATCAGTGCTATATGGAACTATATATAAAAGCGTACAATTCGTAGGTGTCGTAAAACTAAAACCAACACGCTTCCAATTAAAAAGACCGGTATTTGGAGTAAAGGTTTGTGATGTTGTTGAAATCTGTGTATCATCATCTTTTCGGAAACTAATATAAAGCCTAGGTGTTCCAGCACTAGAATTTCTGTATCCTCTAGCTACAAAACCGCTCAAATAATATGTTGTATTAGGCTTACACTCCACCCGAATAGCAACATAATTGCTGCTATTCGTTACTACAGCCTGCAAACCAAAAACTGCTTCAGGAATAATGCCTGTTTGCCTTGCTGAAAGCAACCTGGGGGAACCAACTTTATTCCATTCAAACCAATTCCCGCTTGTCGTCGCTATCGCAAAATCATGGTAGGTAGTATCAATGTTTCCAGTTGCCTTCAAACACTCGAAGCTATGGTCGGGTATCAGGTTAGGCAACTGCATCAAAGACATGTCCATACCCTTATCCCGAAGCACATAGTGCCCCGCATCCACCCAGTTGCCAAACTCCCCGGGGGCATACTGGCCGTTATGCGTCCTCTTGTTCCCCTGATCATCGTACACCACAAAGCCGGTGGGCTCCATCCTGACGTATGCCGGTAGGCTATGTGGAGATTGGTTTGCATCATGATCGGATAATTGCGCGTCCGAGTGCGCCTTAGCTGCTTGTTCTGCTTCTGCCGCTTTGGCCTCAGCATGTGCCTTGGCTTCTGCCAGGTTAGCCGCCGCTTGGTCGATTCGTGCTTGTTCCTCCGCACTGACAACCCCATCTGCATAGGCTTTAGCCTCTGCTTCCGCCAACTCTGCTTCTGCTCTTGCTACAGCTTCAGCGGCTGCTTGTGCTTCTGCAGCTTTCTGCTCCGCATAAACCTGTGCTGCTGCCTGAGCTTCTCCTGCCTTTGTTTCCGCATATGCTTTAGCCTCTGCCAGGTTAGCTACCGCTTGGTCGATTCTAGCTTGCTCCTCTGCTGAAACCTTCCCGTCAGCATATGCCTCAGCATTTACCTGCGCCAACTCTGCTTCTGCTCTTGCTACAGCTTCTGCGGCTGCCTGCGCTTCTGCAGCTTTCTGCTCCGCATAAGCCTGTGCTGCTGCCTGAGCTTCTACTAACTTTGTTTCCGCATATGCTTTAGCTGCTTGTTCTGCTTCTGCCGCCTTGGTCTCAGCATGTGCCTTGGCTTCTGCCAGGTTAGCCGCCGCTTGGTCGATTCGTGCTTGTTCCTCCGCGTCCACAATGCCGTCAGCATACGCTTTAGCTTGTATCTCTGCTAGCTCCGCTTCAGCACGGGCAACGGCTTCCGCTGCTGCTTGTGCTTCTGCAGCTTTATGCTCTGCATAGGCTTCCACATCCTCTGGTGCAGGTGTCCAGTCGGTGGCTTTATTGCCTTTTTCGAGTTTAGCTTTCAGGCTACAACTTTCATTCGCCGAAAACGCTACCTTGTATTCCCCTGTCCAATCAGGGATAAATTGCACAGGCATATCCGCGGCAGGAATAGACAGTCCGGGATGTGTTAGTGTCGGTTCGTATATAGAACATTGCACATTGCCGCTAGTTTGGGAACTGAATGTATATTTCTGCCCAGCCTCCAGATTTACAAGCCTTTCATGTTTGCCGGTAGGTTGTAAGGTATCATCAAACCCCATCTTGTATGTCGTATACTGGTCCACCGGCAACGGCTGCCCGCTTGCATACGCCGCCGCTATTTCTTCGTCCGTGCGAGCACGGTTGGAGATGCGGAGGTCGTCGATGAGTGAGTTTGCTCTATTTGGCCCATTATTCCATGTCTGTAAGACGTAAAACTTATCCCACCCGGCGAATGATGGCGCAGGTATGCCTGCTAGCGAAACATGCTTTGTCAATAACGAGCCGTCTGGCTTGTAGATAAGTAGCTTCGCCGTTTGTGTGTTTACGAAGTCCCACTTAAAAGCAATAAAATACCACGTAAATGGACTTGGATTAAGCGTTATCGCTTGCTCAACATAACCCTGCTTTGTAGTACCATTTACCAAGCCAAACCTAACTTCATTTGCATTATTCCAACCACTACCCCAGTATAAAGCCAGCCAATCTTGAGACTTATCAGAAGTCCACTTGCCAGTCGAAATTAGAGATGGACTCGTACCTGGAGTTTTCGCTAAGGGATTCCACCAAAACTCAATCGTCCCCTCCTGCGGATTCAGCACCCCCGCCGTGGGGATGGTGAGCGTTTCGGCCGCCCTTGTCCCGTCCGTGAAGGTGGTGGGGTAGGGTTTGGCTTCAATTTGAATATCTTTGACAATAATATAGTCCCCTTGACGAATATATTGGAGATTAGCATTACCAACATCAATTCCTAATTGATGAGACCAAGAACTCGAGTGTGTGATAGTTCGCCAAACACGATTTCCTAAAGTACCCCAATCTCCAGCCTGTATTCGTCCAAAGCCGTTGCAATAAACATATATATACGGATTTGAACACTCAACAATTTCACATGACAAAGTAACGGATTCGTTAGCTGCTGCTGAATAAGCAGTTGAAAATAATCCTACAAAATAGGTGCTTCTTCCAGGATTGTCTTTTAAAGCAGTTACCTTAAAAGTACGTGGAGCAATAACTTCCACAGACCAATCTGAATGCCAATTTATGCCTGGATTATTAGGGTCAGTGCGATTCACCGTCCCCTCCTCCACCAGCACCGCCTTGCCAAATTTGCCCTGCTCAAAACGTGGCGTATTTGCGGCAACCTGTGTTCCGTCGGAGAGGTAGGCGACACTGGAACGGGTGAAGGTGGCAGTTTGGGGGTCCAGGGTAAAGACTTCGGAGATATGAGAATTGGGAATTAAATTTCTTCCCCCAACCTCAACAGCGTCGATCTTTGCTTGCGCCCCTGCCTGTGTCTCTAGATCAGCAACATCGTTACCACCAATTGAACCAGCATTTATTGTTATGCCGTTTTTATCTGCTCTAACGACCTCTATCCCTTGTTCATTAAGAATAGATAAAAGCCCATTTATATTGTCATAACCGCCCAGAGTAGCTGTACCACCATGCATAACGTTGAAAGAAAGGCCATCAGCAGAGATGTGCTCAGTGGTGATCTCTCCGGCTTTAATATGCACAGCAATGATTTCGCCTGCCCCTATATGTTTAGCAAGGACACACGCCGCAGCTAATGCATCTGCTGTGATCGTTCCAGGAACAATTAACCCCCCATCCAAAACTGTTGCTCCTGGAACAGTAAGATGTGCTCCAAATTTATTGAAAAAAACCAACACATCATCATCTGTTAATTCTGGAAAATCATCTGTTGTCTGCATTACTGTGGGATAATTGTAATCCCACCATATATATCTCATATTAGTATTTCCATCAATTACTGAGTACTCTTCACCCTTATATGTGATTTTCACATTCTGCCATGCGATGTATCCGTTTAAGGGACTGTTATTAATAACAACGTAATCTTTGTTCAGTGCATGTGTAGCCCACTGCGGCTGTGCAGCTTTAATTGCTGCTGCAGATAAGTGTTCCGGCAAAACAGCATCAAGAGCAAGGTTTAAACTACCTACCGCCTTCTCCGCAATCTGTAAAGCATGATTTAGACCAACCATTTTATCAGCTAATTTATTAGGATCTATAACAGCGTTTCCTTCTTCATCATGAGTAATTACCTGTTTCGCATCTTCAATAATAAGCTTACCTGTTTGCTTCATATATTGCTGTAAAATAGACAACATGCGCTCTATTTCTTTAAGATTGCGATCTACAGCAAGAATTAATTGCTCTCTGGACATTGCATCAGAGATTCTATATGGTAGCTGTACTATATCCTGTTGAATAGCCATTTATCTCACCTTGGAAGCCTTACTTTGTCATAATGCACCTTTAAACCACGCACTTCGCAACCTTTGGTAGTATTACACAGCAGTTTTGTCTGCAACACCCGTCCTTTGTATTCATTGAAAAAGCGGTAAGTCCTTACTAAATCATCCCCGCCTACGTATTCCAAGGGAGTAAAATCTCCGTAATCAATCGCCACTTGAATATCAACATCATTTGCTTGAGGGGCATCCATTATTTGCGCTGTAGAAAAATATTTCAAGACTTCCGGATCTTTGTCCAGTGTAGGAGGAACCATATATGCAGAAATCGGCTTTCCGAAATCATCAGTACCAATGTCTTGCCGGTTTACATATCCGGCATAAGAATCCCCTGAATAGAGAATGTTTTCGTTTTTATCGTAAAATATCGAGAAGCAAGAAGCGTTTATTCCTCGCCATAGCCACCACTTGCCACTTTCGCCACTAGGCACATAAACCAAAACCAAGTTGTTATAACTGCTCCTGCCTTCGGGCAAGGCAAACCAGATCATACCCTTCCAAGCTACAACTGCAGCTTTATCTAAGTGTTCAATGTTAATATTTTTCCAAAGACCCGGTATCCGCGCCCTGCTGATGTTTGTTGCACTCATTCCGTTCCAAACATAGAGACCATCTTCACCTACAAAGTATAAATAGTTATGATACCGTGCTACCGCCCTGGGGCCTGTTGCCCCTACCTTAGTTTCCGGAGTTGTTAGCCTGAAATCATCCTTATTAGTACCCATCAACACATGGATTGAACGCCGCTTAAAGATAACAAGCTCATTCAAAAAGTTGTAAAGGCAAGTTATCTTGTCCCCGTCACCTTCATTGATGTACATATAATTATCCAATTCGCTCCAATCTTCGGGGTAAAAGCTCTTGCTCCACAGCATCAATGAAGGATCGCTTTTAGGCACAAGGAATAATTTTTCTTTATATAGTGTGGGAAATTGCCCGTCAGCAGGCGCATTGGCCAAAGAGCTTGCCGTTTCTCCATCCCATTTCCAAGGAGGGTCTATGCCGTTTGCTGCTACCATATAGTTGACGCATGTTTCAAAAAGGGTAGGTGCTGTATTATCAAGCCCCGCTTTTATCTCTACAAAAGCCTCACTTAGCGCATCCCATAGATACGCCTTGCCTCCCGCTACCGTGATAATTTGTCGCTTATCATTTCCGTAGTAAGAATAAAGCCCCTGAATTATCCCAGGGAGCGGCGATTCGTTAAGGTGTTTTTGCCCGCCTCTTATTTCTGCGCTCCCAAATTTAATCGATATGAAATTTTGAGCATCTTTCAGTGCATTTGGCGTAAGGTGATCATCAACGATCTTATCAACGATCCCTTCCGAAAAATCGTTAATCTCCCACTTCGGCATATCATCACATCCAAGGAGATACTTTTATAAACCTACTTCGCTTCTGCAATTCTCCCAATTTTTCATTAAGTTTGCTCTGGAATTCCAGATACCTAATTTCAGTTTCTTTGTCTGCTGAAAAGTCCACGTTGAGGAATCTGTACGCCAGGTAGTACGGAATAACTAGGTGCAACGCAGGATGGCAATCCGGCTCGTCTATTTCAACATCTTCTAAGCTGATTGTTTTTGGTCTCCTATAATATTTCACTGTGTAATCGCCTTTATCTTTAAACACTATTTGCGTTTCGTCAGCTTCCCAATCTGTGTTTTTGTGCCCTTTATTGTCGTACACGGCTTTGACTGCTATGAAGTCTGATGGAAGATCATATCTTTCATTTGGTTCGCAATTATTAAATACTGCCTCTCCATAAACAAGAGCATTTTTGCCCATTTCATTTAAGAGGCAGTCATTGATCCAATCCACCCCATCTTCTATGTTTATGTTTCTTTTTAACAGCCTGTTTGAAGCATAATTAATAATGTCAATCGCTCTCATAGCTTACGTCCCCCATGCGGCCTTTGCAAATAATGACCGCGCCTCCCTTGCCCTGGCATCTATCTCATTAATGAAATCCCGTCTGTTGGTTTCCTCCAGTTTTGCGTTATGCTTATCTATTTCATCAAAGATAGCTCTGCCCCGCATTAAGATGTTATTTTTCCTAGCCCGCCGCAGGGTACGAACATCCAAATAACGATAAGGAACCACCCATGCATAAGTGCTTGGACGATGTTCTAGGCAATGCACTTCATAGCAGTTATTTTCAAGGTTGCGGACTATAAACAGTGTTGGATCTATGTCTCTAATTCTTTCTGCTATCTTGTGCAGATCATCAAACACAGGTCTTAGATGTGGTTTTCCGGCAAGCCGTTTATTGACTTCATATTTAAAGAGGAGATCGATCTCCATGTGATCACCTACTTTTTTTAGACTTCCTCGCTCTCTCCGGCAACTTCCTCCTCTTACTTTTTTTGTCCCATTCATCAACATCCACGCCTTGCCGCTCCAATTTCTTTCGATTGGCGTGGAAGTATCTCATTTGGGCTTTGCTTTTGTAAGGCATAATGCTCCCCTCTTTTTAGCGATATAAAATCCAAGCCTCTCCTGCAGCAGAAAAATTAAGAACAATTTTTTCTCCACAAACAAGCGGTACAGAGCTAAAATCAACTTCTACCTTTGTTATGGTCTCCCAAACAGCAGTATCATTATCTTTGATAGTAACATTCACGCCATCGGTTAATGCTACAAGCCGCCCCACAAGGCCAGGCTTGTCTTTTATTACTATATCTCCAGCACTAGTTGCTGTGATTTTTTTCCCTGTCCACCCCGGTAAATCAAGGGCAACTTCTTTTCCTTTAACGCTTGCCGATAAGAACAAGCTAATCACTCCCTCAAGAATTAATTTACTCCGGTGTTATATCCATCCCAATGGGAAACAGGGAGCATCTTTCACTCATTTTCAGCGTTTTACGACACTCCTTTCAAAAAATAGGTATCAGCGGGGTGCCGCCTAAAGGCAGAACACCCCACCTCTTTTTTTAGTGTTCAGTAATGCCAGTTAGCACAACCAACCCACGCGGTTTGGAGCAGCCCAGATCAGCATATTTATACAGTGCTGCCTCATACGCAGGTGTGTTGGAAATCCGGTGCAAGATCGCTCCATCTCTCTCAAACCAATTCCAATCAGCCAGCTCGTACAGTTTAAAGTCTTTAGAATCAATCAGGTACATGGTCCCTTCAGGGCAATACTGATCCGGCATAAGAGGAATAGACCTTTCGCCACCAGCATACTCCAATGCGGTCCAACCACCCTTCAAATTAAGGGTGTTGACCTGCCGCTTCTGTGACTGCATCATGTACAGATATGCCCGACGTACACCGAAGCTACAGCAGATAATGTCGATTACGGAACCGGCTTTCCTTCTTGCTGTGTCCATACCTTTTTGGATCACAAGCTCATTAATTTCCCCGTCAACGGCGATTTTCTGGCAGTTCAGCCATTTGTGGCTTGACCGGTTTAATCCATAGAGGGTAGGTGCGTTGACTATTGCATCTAATCCGGTCATTTCTTCGTTGTAAGAGTTTTGCACAGTGATGAAGTCATTTTCAGCAATGTTAGTATCCTTTACACTGAGAGTAATCTTGCTCTCTACATCATCAACAATAGTTACTTCAACAGGGTTAGTATTACGTTTTGTAGAGCCAGTTGAATTGTAAATGTCAATCAACATACCCTCTGCAAAGACATCGATCCCGAAAAGGCCGTTAACAGGTGCAATGGTCAGTACAGATACATCCCCGGTATTATCCACACTGGTAACTATAGCTATTTTGCCTGAACCGTCACCGAAAACCTGGCGTGCATAGTTCTCTTTTACATCGGTCAAGCAATCATCCATCTCGGTTTTGAGCATGTTAGCATAAGCACCAAGATCGGATTTAGATGCCTCAATAACTTTGTTGCTGATCTTAATGCGTCCGTAAATATTCTTTGTTTCCCAAACACCATGCTCGGTTTTCCGGCTGTTGGCTTCCGGCAGGGTATCTCCCGCACCGTAGCCGCCATTGCGGCCATACCGGAAGGGCATATCAATATTCTTACCTACAACAGATGTGCTATTTCTCTCTATCTGTGCCAAAAGGCCAGAGCTTTTTTCGTTAAGCTGGTATCTCCAAGGTTCCAAAAAATAAGTTTTTAACGCTTTATCGGCTGCTGTAATATCCAAAATTCCTGGCATTGTTTATCCTCTCCTTGAAACGTATTAACTACTGCCATACGCCTTCAACATCGCCTCCACAGCCTCATCAAAGGTCTTCGGCTTACTAGGAGACGTTACTGTAGGGGCTGCTCCAGGTTGTCCAGCTATGGTTGCCGGTGCCTGGTTGTTTGTTTGCACCCCTTGCAGGTATTCTGTAATAATCTCCTGTCTTACGGCATCCTTGATCTTTTGTCGTATATTCGGTTGCTGCAAAAAGGTTGCTGGATCTGACTGTATTGTCTGCTTCGCTTTCTCCGCTTGTGCAAGTTGAAAGGCCACTTGCACTCCTACTTGCGGAAAGTTCAACAATTCAGGATGCTCTTTGAGCATGATCTGTTCAATCCTAGGTCCTAGTTCATCTACTGCTTGTCTGCCATACTGCTGAATGAGTTTGGTAAAGCCTTGCACAAACTGCTGCTGTGTTTCTTGTTGCCTTCGATACTGTTCTTTTTGCTGCTGAATCATGTATTCTCGCTGCTGCTTAATTAGCTGCTCCTGCTGCCATTTAGCTACCTTTGCTAATGCTTTTGCCGGATCATCAAGATAAAGTTCGTTTACTTCTTCTTGAAGATCTTCCGGCAGATTTTCGGGGATTTGCGGTGTAAACATTTCCGGTGGCTCAAACTCCGGTTCGGGTTCTTCGGATTGCTGGTTCTGTTGCATCATTTGAGCAAACATCCCCATCATCTGCTGCTGTTGTTGTTGTAGTTCAAAGATCTGCCGCATCAGATCTGGCTGCTGTTCTGTCTGTGTCGTAGTGGTTTGTTGGCCTGGCTCAACGGTTTGCTGCAATGCAGATTCTGTAATACTTTGTTCTGTTTCGGTTCCCTGCGCTGACGGAGGTTCTTGCCCCGTCTGCGCTGGTTGTTGTTCTGCCCCTAAGATAGAGGCTAAAACATCTTCTAAACTTTGTTCAGGTTGCGGTTCCCCTTGAGATTCGCCTTGCGACCCCCCTACAGGCTCCGTTCCTGGTTCTTGCGCTGTTTCCGCAAAGATTTGAAGATCAAAAACATCCTCTCCACTGATTGGCATAAATTTATACCTCCTGGCCGGTTTGTTCCGGCGTATTTTGTCTTGCAGCCATCGCCTGTTGCATAATAGCCATTTGCTGCTGCATAGCTATCCGTTGCAACCGTTCCAAATGCATCATGGTATGCAATTTGAATATCTGCTCTGCTTGTCCACCTGTTTTAGCGTTCAATTGGTCAAAATCGCCGGTAAGCCTAAATCGGTTATGACGGCTAATATGAAGAGTGTCATCGTCTATGTCTTTAATTGGGGGTAACTGCCCCTCAGCCATTAGCTTGTTTTCCTTTTCTGCCCTGGAAATTTGAAGTTGCTCCACATCGTCCCAAAATTCCCAGTCACCAAATTGGAGAAGCTCAAAGACTTTAACCTGCCCTTCTTTAGTCAATCGTCCTGTCTCCGGATCATTGAACAGTCCGGCCGCTAACAGATCGAAAACCATCTGTTTGCGTTGTGCTGGGGTCTCTGCAGCAAGCGATGAAGTTTCAACAACCACATCATCGCTACGGATGTCACTCGCGCTCCATTCAAGCAGTTCAACTTCTAAGTCTTTGCCTACAGTTCGTAACAGTCGCGGCTCTTTAGCCTTTTGCTTATAAAGGCGCAACCATTGTTTGCCACATTTGATTAAGCCTGTTTCGTAGTTCTCAACAGTGTGAGAAAGCCTGGTATCATCCTGCTGGATAGCAATATCCATCGCTATCCCGCTCTTAACTCCTGGTGGTGCTTTGCTATGACGGGTGATTTCCGATACGCCAGAAATGATGGTAAACATATTCAAAAGTTCAGCTTCTTCGGTGTTAAATGCTGCGGGTAATTGCGGATTCTGCATATAATGAGGTGCTTCAGCACCTTGTCTTTTCACAAAGATATAACCTGGTGCTGCTCCATTGGCTTCAACATCGTCGAGATCAACAGAGCCTTCTTCAACAACTAACTGGCCAATAGCGCACCTGTTCAAATACTCTGCTTTACGGTTGCGAAGGGCATTGTATCTGCGCTGAACAGGAATAAGCCTTTCGACGATCGTTCTTCCCCAAAAGCAACCTGGCCGCTTAATGCAATCGAATTTCACAAAGGGAAGATCAGGTTCGCCGTCAACGCCAACCTTAAAAGGTAGATCGCTGACATGAAGCAGTTTCCCATTAGAGATAACAATTAGTCTGCCGTTTGGGTATCTCAAGGTAGGACGTTCCCAGTATTCGATAACGCGGGCATAACCTTCTAATTGCCCGGTAGAACTATGGAAGTAAGAAGAACCGTAACCTAATCCGGCACTGCCCCATGAGGCAACTGTGCTTCCCATCGCATCTACAGGCTCCGGCTCTACTTGTATGCCCCAAATTTCGTAAATCATATCAACCGGATAGGCTTTCGCGTGGATGATACTCCTGCAGTCCTCTATAGTCGGGTTCCTACAGGAATCAGGATAAATCTCAAAAGGAGGAACTAGAATCGGATTAATGTCTCCTTCGTAAAGAGGTATTCTAGTTTTGGCTATTGTGCCTTGATCTGTAATTTCTACTTGTGTATCTTCTGCGATCTCTTCTTTTTCGATCTGATCTGCTGTAAGTTTTCCTGTTGCGCTTAAATCATCTGTGTTGAACCTATATTGTTCTTCGATTGGTTTTTGTTCTTCAGGCCACTCTCTGGTCTCTACGCCAATATCTATCTCTCCAACCCGCTTGCCCAGTTTCGGGTCCCAAATATTTTTAATAAAAACAGAACCGCAGCTTTCTAGCCATTGGAACAGTGCTTGCTTCTGCTCTGACGAAAAACGCTCATTTGCAGTGTATTCAAGCAACCTAGTGCAGACTTTTGCGCTTGAAATGTCTGTCGCTTCGCTGGTCGCAGGTCTGGTTTTGAGTTTCGGTTGCATCCTGGAAAAGCGTGCTACTCTAGTCTCAATAATGGGAGCAATATGGTTAAACGCTTCCCGCTCCTGCCACCAATACATTTTGGGGATCTCGTCTAAATCCATGAGCCCTTCATTTATATCAACGAACTGCTGTCCATCCAGAAAGGCAAGGTTCAGTCGCCACTGCAATTCGTATGGCCGCCGCTCTGTTTCGCGCCGTGTAAATTCCTGCTCTACAAAGGAAACAAGATCTTCCTTGTAACCAAACTTGCTTGGCGAAAGCTTGGTTACTACACGGCCAATACCTTCTTTTACAGCAGATTTCAGGGAATCTAACATTTCCTGCCCCCCCACAAACAAAAACAGGAAGCCTCAGCGCGCTTTGCGCCGAAACTTCCTGTCGGGTTTTCCTCGTCCAGGAAACTAAAAATATTACATTTTATCACTTATATCATAACATATTAGAATGATAATAGCAATATTTTATTTTTCTTCTGTTAGTTTTATATCCTTCTTGATCTCTGTCGCCATTACCGGCTTACATCGCTTAACCTGCACAAAAAAGGACCCCCACTCGATCTGCCTTATCAGCTCGATAAGTTTATATTCTTCGCTAGACAGTTTCATGCACTTTTCTGAACGCTCTTTATCTAAAGGTTCCTGCATGACTAACCGCTCCTATAAAGGCTTTTTCGCTTTTTCTAGGTTCTTTTTAATCCCATTTCTGCCCTTCGGCGGCGTTCCATCTGTTGCTTTGTATTCTATATAGTCTTTTGCCATAATTCGATTATAGAGATCTTGTCGCTCTTTATAATGAAGATATTCTTGTAATAAGATGATAACGACAAACGCAACAGCCACACAAATAACTGTTAAGTTCATGACTGTTCATCCTTCTTTTATTGTTCTTCTTTTTTTATCTTGTCCCGCATTACATTTTTCCATGTGCTTACGCAATTCGCTGGCTTTAAATGATTTGTTACAATAAGGGCAAATAGCGGTATCTCTGTTATGAGATTTACTTTCATCGTTCTTATCGGACTGCTCGGTTTGGTTGGTATCTAACTGATCAGTCGGGTTGGCAGTTAATAAATCAGCTTCTTCTCTTGTATCAGTCAGCTTGGTTGGTAGCTTCATTTTTTTTGCCAGCATGGGTCCTAGTTCCAGGTGTTCAATAATAGCATCTAACAGGGATTGCATATGATATTCACAGATACCAAAAAAGAGACCTGGAGCACTTCCTTCAGCAGCAATAGTGTATTTCTTCGGATTGCTGCAAAGCGCCATATCACACTGCTCTTTGAACGGATACGGGAAAATAACGGTTTTAGGCGGATTTTTAGACATTTCTACCCCTCCTATGCAGTAAGTTAATTATTAAAACTTTACTTCTACAGTTACGATTGTGTCATTTTTTGCTCCACCATGAGGAACTAATAAAATTCTCTTTATTTCAAACCCTCTGTTTTTTCCCATCCCCATACTATTCCAACCAAAACTAATTACTTTTCCGCCAGGTTTTACTACTCTTGCAATTTCGTCTTTAACTTTAGAATAGAAATCCATTTTGGTATTAAATTCTTTAAGTCCGATACCTTCATAACATTCTTTTATTTGTCGTGGTGAATAAGGTGGATCGAATAATACTCCGTCCGCATATTCATTTGGAAACATCTTTAAAAAATCTGTAGCCTCCATATGGTAATCTGTATCACAGTTTGGATTGAGGTCATTCGTGATGGTCGCAATCTTACTATTCCTTGCAAATGGGTCTAACCAAATCCCGTCATCAACTTCTTCTTGAAGTAATTCTTTGATGGGTTTTATTGAAAATGTTTCGCTGCTTGGCATGGCCCATTTCCTTTCAATTAGCACTTTTTCACCCCCAATACACAATTTTCATTAAATTTTTATCATTTCACAGTTTTATGCCAATACCACTCCTAGACGCAAAGCCCCTCCCGAAGGAGAGGATCGCCCTGTCGGACGGCTACTTTTGTTTCAGAATCTAGCATCTTATTACCACCTATCGAACAGCGACAACAACAGCAACGCCGCCGCAACACCCAGGGTAGCAAAAAAACCGGTTAGTGCTGTTATGCATAAATCAATCAGAAGATTTTTCATCTCGCTTCACCAACCTCCCATCCATCTCTTTCCAGTAATGCTCTGACAATAGTTTCCCGCACCATTTGCAGCGCCAGCTATGCTCCCCATCAGCGTGGGTGACGGGGAACAACTCTCCCTTTTCGCATAACGGGCAGATCATTTACCGTTACCCACACTCCTTCCGTCTTTGCATCCAAAAAATTTCTACCCGCAAACTGAACACAGCATTATCAAGTTTTTTAATGCTCTTCTCCAGACGCACAATGTCTCCCTCTCTATCCGCAGCCTTGAGCGCTTCCAGATGTCGCTCTATTTCAGGTATCTTTTGTCGTGTGATTGCCGTTAACATAATCAACCACTCCCCGGCCATCCTCTCTTAACAAAAAACTTATTGAACCTCTCCCACTTATAGCGGCTTAAATTTTCCCCGCTTCGGCGACGGGCTTAATCCACAAGACTTCGGTGCGCCGATCGTGGGAACGGCCTTTGTCAAGGCGTACGGACACGGCCGCCTCAAATTCGACCCGTTCCCATCCCGCATACCACTCGTCGTACTCGGGTGACGCGTAGCCCGACAACACGACATGGCCGCGGACCGAATTCAGTACTTCCGCCAGTTCCCGGTGTTCCTCAACCGTCATTTCATACTCATAACCGACGTGACCATTGCGGGTAGATAGCAGGTACGGTGGATCGCAATAGAACAGCGTCTCTGGTGTATCGTAGCGCCGAATGATTTCCTGCCAAGGAAGGTTCTCGATCTGTACCCGACGGAAACGCTCGATCACAGCAGGCAGTACAGCGTCAATCGTTGAAAGCCAGCTAGATACCGCTTTTGCCATACCGCGGCTGCTTGCAGTAACAGAATAGCACCATCGCCCTGGCGTCGCCGTCTGCCCCCTGCCTCCAAACACCTGTCGGTACCGCACAATCAGCCGCCGCGCCTTCTCCACATCGTCAAGCCCGTCCAGCGGCCCAAGGCAACGCACATACTCTTCACGCGAATACGGCGTCAACTCAAGGGCACGGCGCAACTCGTCAGGATGATCGCGCAGGACGCGGAAGATGGTCACAAGATTGCTGTCAATGTCGTTGTAGACTTCAACCGCCGACGGCGGCTTGTTCAGCAGTACGCTCGCTGCACCACCAAACGGTTCAACGTATGTGTGGTGCGGCGGAAAGTGCGGGATGATCCGCCGCCAACTATATCCCTTGCCGCCGTAGTAAGTGATGATGGAACGCATTTAACCACTCCTAGACGCAAAGCCCCTTTTTTATTGCCTGCATAACCTGGCATGTCTCCGGCTCGCACAGCCCTGCCGGTATCCCTCACCCCTCGCATGGCTTTTCCGCCGGTGACCAGCTACACAAGACGGTCTTGTCATTCTCTCGGCTATACCGACAAGACACACAGTCCTGAAGCGGGATGTGCTTTTCATCCTTTTTGCACCAGACACACACCCTGATACGTACGGGGCTGGCAGGTTCGGCGTTCCAACACGCTTCGCAATTTCTGGTAGCGGGATCGCAGTATTTTCCCGATTCTTCATATCTGTCCTCTATCCCAAAATCGCTAGGGCAGTAGTTTTCAAGGAGTAACTTTTTGAGTTCCTCTTTTTTTTCTTTCATAACCTTCTCAAGTCGTGTCATCGCCTTCACCTCCTCCCTTTCCCCTCCCTTCTGCCTTGGCAATCACTTTATCCAAGATTTCCAACTTTCCGGGTAAATCGAATATGTGCCCTCGGCTACCCCCCATGTGTTTGATATAGTCCTTTGCTCGTTTAAGCGCAAGCAGCAGTTCTGGTGCGGTTGCAATTAGGGCAGCGTTTGCTATTCCTTCCCACATGTATCGCCCTTCTGCAGAATCATCAGGATGATGCACCCACACATCGGCAATTAATCTGCCTTCCTGATCGCTAATTTCGATAAACTCTCCATCACCTTCCATGATGCTACTTTTCTTCCAGGGTCCTGGCGTATGATTGCCGCCCATCCTCTTCCCTCCCTTCGGTTGCTTATTTACATATCAGTACTTCTGCGCGGACACATCTCTTCTGGTGCCTCTGTAGGTTTCCAGCTGCATAAACTGTAAACATAAGGACCTTCTGGGAATACTGCTTCGTGATAGCCGCAATCTTCACACTCTTTCATGGTTACCAAGTCTTGTTTTTTCTCGCACCAACCCCATTTTGAGTATTCAACCCTCTTTACTTTTCTAAAGTTTCTTAGATTTTCAGCCAACTGCATACCTCCCTTCGGTTGCTTATTCACATATCAGTGCTTCTGCAATGCGGAATAATGCACAGCTAGATTGTATCCACCAGGCGCATTTTTCCTCAATACACTCTTGAGGTTCTTCCTCGAATTCGACAGTAACACCGCCAATTTGATCGTTAGTTCTAATGCGGGATCTTAAAAGGGGGCATCTCTTTTTACCGGCCATCATCTTCCCTCCTTTCTCTTTCATCTTCCCCTCTCAAGTCGGCCATGAACCTGTCGCACATCTCCAGCGCAAACGGCACATCTTCCGGTCTAAAATCATATAACTCTGGACCAATCGTCATAGGCTCATACATACTCCAATCATAAACTTGAAAGTTTTCATCTTTGCATTTTTCAATAGGTAAAAAGTGCGGACACATCGGTGTGTGCAAATCAGCTTCAAGGGGTGTAACAAGGTCAAATAACGGTTCTGTGAAATAATCTTCTACTTCGCAGTACCAATCATCGCTAGAGAAATCGCCGTTGCTAAACCTGCAATTCTTGGCATCGCAGATATAGTGCCCGGGGCACTTTTTCGCAAAGCACCCTTCGCAAACCCCGTTGCAGTAATCATGCTTTGGTGCCGGTCTTAGTCCATCCATCACAAGACCTCCTTTCTATCTCTCTATAAGCCGCTATCCTCAACCTTCTCTCCTGCCGCTCTTCCCTCTCTTCTAGCCAGAGAAAGAAGAGCAGCAATCCAAACCCAAATAACCACAACGCTCCAACACCTAAACTAACCATCCACCAGTTCATCAGGATTGCCCCCTTGTTTAACCCATTCCAAAAAGTAATCTAGGAGAATCTCACATAAAACATCTAGAGGTTCTGCTTCATCATTGATGCGCTCCACTTTCCTGGTCCCTTCTGGGACCCCTCTTTTCATTTCCATTGTGACACGTTTGTGCAACACTTGGAGTAAAAAAATAATATGTTATGGAGTGTTCGGGGAACGCTCTGGCGAAGCCATCAATAACTTTTGGGCTGGGTTTTTTGCGGGAACCGTTCATATAGCGGCATATACATGCTCTGCTGACACCTATTTTGCGGGCCAAACCTGCTTGGTTTAGATTGTGCTCTTTCATTAGTTTCAAAAAAGCCTCTTTATTGAAAAATAATTCCTGCTGCATAAATTACACTCCCTTTGGGAATGTTACATGTATGTGTCAACTCTATAATATCCTAACTGTTTCTATGTGTCAACACTTTTTTTTTAAAACAATTTTATTTTGTGTTGCCTTTCAGTAACATTGCATTATAGAATTAAGGTGATACTTGAAATAAATATCCTCACAGCCACCAAGTCTGACGGTTCAGGACCTGGAAACTGTGAGGATAATGCAGGTGCCGAGGGCACGGTTCTAACATATCCTCAGTTTATCATAAATACGGCTTAATTCTTCTTCTGCCATGATAACAAACCGCAGCCCGTTTCTGTTCTCTTCCTTTTCCTGCTGGAGCAGTTTATTTTTCCGTTTCAGGTCCCGGCAAACTACCACCACCTGAGGGAACCTGAAAGCTTCTTCTTTCCGGTATGCTTTCGCCCACCATGTTTCAGTCCACCGCCTAGATTCGTACCATCGGTTAAACTGCTCAAATTTTTGAAACTGGTTAGTTCCCATATCTGCCTCTACAAAAAGCGGATAAATCTGCTTTGTGTCTTTCAGGATAGCTAATCCGTCAGCAAGGAAATGGTCATCTTGATGTATCTCGCAGAAGTACTCATATAGAAATGTGTGCAACCAAATCTCCTTTGGTCTGTATTTTACCAGCGCCACGTATACCCAATTCAGCAGGACATAGTGTCCCGCCTTCTGATTCCATGAGCCGACATAATAAGTAAACTGCTCTCCAATATATGTCCGCTTCCGTTTCAACTGCTTCCTGTCGGCAAGCCTTTTCAATACCCTGCTGCATACTGTCCTGGAACTAGCGATGTCTCTGAAAAACAGTTGTTCTAACTGCTCCCTAGTGAAAAATTTTCCCCGCTCCACCGTTTCAATGATTTTCTGTTGTCTCGCTAATCCCTGCTTTCTCACTTTAACCACCTTTCCAAAGGTATTTGTTTTGGTTTTTCCCATTAAATCAATGTTTTCAACCTTCTTTCCGCTTAACTGTATCAACAGATTGATCAACAGATTAATCCACAGGTGGATAAACAGATCTGGCAACACTTAAAACGGCAAAATTTCTGCCTTTTGTTCCTCTTGCGCTACTGCTCTTTCTGGTACTCTTTGAAGCATTTCCCTAGCCTGTGCTGTCGTCAGCCAAGGGACCTGGACCTCTATCTCCCGGTCAAACTGCCAAATTGCTCTGCCCCTAATCCTAGGTAGATAAGCTGCTCTAGTGTTATCCAGGACAATATCACTGTTTACCCCGTTTTTGACCCTGAAACACAGCGCAGCGGGAATGTTTGCTTTTAGCTGCCCTGGTAAGACTTTGTAGTCCGGCCGCTGGGTACATATGATTACATGAATCCCTACAGCACGGGCAAGGCAGACTAAATCCACCAGCATTGAATGGGCATATTTCCTGTCGTCTTTGTCTTTGTCGTTCTTCGCTAGTTCCGGACACAACTGCGAAAACTCATCCAGAGCCAACACGCAGTAAGGAAGCATCCCTCCCCGTTGATGGTACTCCTGAATATTCACGCACATTGCTTTATCTAGGAGTGCCAACCTGTCATACATCTCCTTATGAAGGTACTCAAGCAACCGTATTGCTTCCGGCATGGTGTACGCATACCAAGAGTGTTTTGCAAAGAAGGAAAATTCCAACCGCTTCATGTCGATTATGTATATTCCAGTTTCCGGTCTCTCCAGTTTGAGCGTTACAAGTGCCTGACGTAAAAAAGTTGATTTCCCCCCGAAGGTCTCTCCGGCAACGCAGAGATGGGGAAACTGCGCTAAATCCTCAATAATCATCCCTGCCCTAGAATAACCGATAAGCACCGGCAAAGCCATCTCTTTCGGCAGTTCCGGCTTCGCGTAGTCAATCTTTTCAGGGATAGGGAAAGGAAACACCCGCAGGAGTATGTTCTGGTTGCCTATTGCCTCAATCTCAATCTCTGCATCAAAAGCATGTTCAAGCTCCGCTTTCCGTTTTATAAATGACATAGCAGAAAGCCCAGGCGGAACATGGATAACCAAATCATACCCATACTTCCTTGTCTGCCGTTTCAGTACGATGGGGAGCATAGGGTCATTACTGCTGCCTACACGCAATCTGCAGTTGAAAAAGACCTCTCGGTAGAACTCCTTTTCTCTTGCCCCTGGCGTCAGACTGTATATATCCAGCAAAAGCTCTTTCACAACAGAGATAAAAGAAGCTAAACCGCCGCCTTTTTTACTCATTATATAAGCCCCCACCATGAAACGAATTGATGAATTGTCATCCCTAGCAGAACCACAGCGATAATAAACACCGCCACAAGTAAACCGTTAACCGCAATCCAAAACTTTTTATTCAAACAATCACCCCCTTTACTGTATATCTATATTGACAGTATATTGCTAACATGCTATCATGTAAATGGTAATTATAGGCAGGTGATAAAATGCCAAAGTGGGACCAGCTTAACGTGAGGATAAATCCAAAATTACATAAGCAACTGATAGTCTACTGTGCAGAGAAGGGAATATCAAAACAGGAAGTAATCAGAAGGTTGGTAGTTGAGTTACTCAAAAAGGAAACTTTCGTTAATGGAGACGATGAAGAAAACAGGATGGCTTGACCCTATATGGAATATTACTTTATTTATTGCAAGCAATATTTCAATAAAAACAGGGTTATTTTCAAAGAATGAAGGCGTGAAAACCCCAACTTCTTTAAGTTGGGGTCTCCACGCCTTTAATATCATCAAATACAACTGGAATTTTTACTTTTAATTCCTTCAACAGTAAATTGGCAACTTCCCGCATTTGTGGATGTGCTGCTGGTGATGTCCTTAATTTTAAGAAATGTCGCCACTCTCTAATATTGGCAGTCATCACAAGTTCAGTTTTTAAGCTGTTTGGAAGAACTGCCCTTGCTTCCTGTGGGCTACATCCCCAATCCAGCATTGAAAAATAATATTCTTCTGCCATTTGACAAGCCTTATACCACATATCATAACCTTCTGTTCCAGGAACCAGGAAGCAAGGTTCAATTACAGTTATTTCACTGTTGAATTGACCTTTTGAATAATTACAATATCTGGTTGATTCCTGTGAATAGCTTGCTATTCTATGGCGAACTATTTCATGGGAAACACCCCTATCACAAATAAACTTTACTGTAAAGCTGAAGTGTTCCAACACTGATTCATGTCCTCTATTGATTATGCTCTGAATGAACTTATAAGGGGAATCATCATTCATTTTATGTTCTGATTTATAGCAAACCCGCCCACACAATTCCAATTTTCTTATTACATCTAGTCCATCAAATACATCTATAATTTCAACACTTGGCTTAATGACCTTCACTTTCATCACCTTCCAATCTTGCTGGTATATCTTGCATTTCAGGTTTCTTCTTTTCCATCCATATAGCGAACGCTATATTCCACATTGCAGCTCTCAAATGAGGTTCGTCTTTCATGCCCCGCATGTAGCAAGAAAGGTGCCTAATAGCTGAATCAATCAAGCTATGTATTGGAATTCCTTTTTCACAATTCCTTTCCCCATATTTCAAAGCACCTTCTTCACAATGAAGGGCTAATTCGTGGATGGCTTCCCAGGGAAGTAAATCATATCTTCCTTTACCCCTGTGCATATCACGAACTGCCCCAGTTGGGAACTTTGTCCTGTTTCCACTGTCTTTAATACTACTTCCTTCTTCACAATTAGGACAAACTTGCCTGCCTTCAGGAACATATTCCCCACAGTATACACATCTGTTTTCCAAGTTAATCACTCTCCTTATTCAGTTTTTTGAATTTTATCTAATCTTTGACAAGCAATATCAAAATATTCTTTTGAAATTTCAAATCCTATATACTTCCTATGCGTTGAGGTTTTATTTGAGAAATACGCTGTTCTGCAATTTTGCAGTATTCTTCCGAAATCTCAAAACCAATAAAATTTCTATTGTTTAATAAAGCCATTTTTGCAGTTGTGCCACTACCAAGAAATGGGTCAAGCACAATATCACCTGGATTGCTCCATGAGATTATATGATCTTCTGCAAGCTGTTCAGGAAACATTGCTGGATGTTTATGTGCAATTTCGTCGCTTGTAGACTTATACTTGCCTACTTGATATTTCCAAACATTGAACCTAATACCGAAATCTCCCAAGACTTTCCCAACACCAGAAGCAGGTTTCAAACTACCGTCTTTTTGCCTGTCTGTACCCGTAATTTTCTTACCTCTATTCTTGTTCAGTCTGTCTTTGATAGGATTGAATGTTTTTGGTTTATTTTTGCTGAACACAAACATGTATTCAAAAACATTAGGGTAGCGATTGTTCTCAGGAAACGAAAAGCCATTCTTTAAGTAGATCATGGTATCGTGTAAATTAAAACCAATCTCCTTGAAATATAACGCCTGTCTAAAACTCGTCCCCGTTTCACTACCTTTTATAGTTGCATCGCCAACAACCCATACCACTACACCGCCAGGTTTTGTTATTCTAAACAGTTCTTTAGCAACTTCTTTGAACTTTTCAAAATTCCAGGTCACTTCATTATCATAATCCCTCAAATTATCATATGGTGGAGATGTTACTGTTAAATCAATACAGTCGTTAGGTAACAGTTTCATTCCTTCCAAGCAATCCATATTGTAAATCCTGTTTATTTCTAACAATTAGCTATATCCCTCCCGCTATATCCCTCCCGCAATATCCCTTCATATTTACTGATTCTGATTCATAGCCATTCTTTTTTTATACTTTTCCATCGCTAAATAAATCTTTTCATCAATCTCTGGATCTGTCCTCTTCGACCAGCAGGTTCCGAATTTCTCATATAACCAACCTGGTTCTGTTTGTATCGGACAACTTCTTCTTCTCCTGCTATATAAAGTACAATCTTGGCACATTTCAGGAACAGTTAAATCTACTGGCTTTTCGCTCATTGATTCCTCACTCTCCTTTGACACAATATTTTTCTCATAATCTTCGCACCTAACCTCTATATTTGCTATGTTCGTTTTCCAAAAATCATTGCCTTTGACACAATGCCCATCCCAATTATGCCTACAGTTGTTACATTGTTCTATTAACTTCATCCTGCTCACTCCTACACAATCCTATTTCTACTATCTTCATCTGTATATCCATGTGGATACCTCTTCTTCAGTTTTTCAATGTTCTGCCATGCAATCTCACCCATATCCAGCCCAAATTTAGTTGCAATCGCATGTAAATACCATAGGCAATCGCCTATTTCTTCAGCAATCTCGTCATAAGAAATGGAATGATGATGAAACAAGTTCTTTTTAATTTTGTTAAGCAACTCTCCTACTTCACCACTCAGCCCCATCGTATAATCAGCTAAATCCTCTTTTAGCAGTCTGCCAGGCTTCATGGTTCGTGCTGCTTGTTTTTGGTAGTCTGCAAAGTTGATGATTTTGGTCATGGAGTATCATCCTTTCTAGTTTAAAATAACGCTCTTTGCACTACAGCCATCCGGCAGCCTCTTTAATACAGAAAGCGCATCCCCCTGATACAATGCCACATCGTCATTCTCCACCCAAACCTTCACATCAACCGCCCCCGCTTCTGTCTTTGCTGGTGTTTTTTTGCTAGTTTGTTTTTGTAGGTTTTTAAGGGGTTTCTTTCTTCTTCTTTCGCTGATTTAGACTGCCTTGTATGCCAAACTATGAGGCCATACCCTGCTCCGTCATACCAATGATCGAGATCGCACTCAGCGATCACTTCCGGATTTTTCTCGTCTTCTATTAGCACCGGCAGTGTTTCAATTAGTTTTTTACAGGTAGAAAATATCTGCACTTTTGCAATCTTTTTGCCTGGAAACCGTTCTTGATCAGGATGATCAAAAGGTCTTAAATATTCATGCCAGGTAGCTTTTCTTAATTTCCTGTCGGTAATCGGCTTTACAAACCCGGTTAAACCGCCTTCCTGGTAGTAATCAATAAGCGTTTTGCCTTGCGTATCCCGCACGTGGGTAGCCCAAGCATCTAAACCTGCAGCTATAAAGGAATAAGGTTCTTCTACCTCAATCTCATTTCCGTATTCGTCAATCACTGTATGTGTTGATAATTCAACCACTTTTCTGGCCTGATCCGAATAACTAACCTTTTCATCTTTTGGATCTCTGGTGTATTCCCTGTAAATATAGACAATTCCATCTTCGCTTACTGCAAACCAATACCAGGCAAATGGGTCAGAGTAGCCGTTATCTACGCTGCGCCACCTTGTCCAGTGATCAGGGATGATAAACGGCTCACAAACGTGTATTTCGCGGCTAAATTCTGCAAATGCTTGTCCTTCGTATGCATCCCAATCGCCGTCTTTGTATGCCTTTCTTAGTGCTGGCGGCAGGTTTTCAAGCCGCCGGACATAGGCAGGGTCATTTTCCATGAGAACATAGTTATCGTAAACTGTGGCAGGTATAAAAGCTATTGTATTCCCTGTTACTTCGTCAATAGCCCATTTTTTGCCGTAATCTGTAGGAATAATATACCGATTTTTTACCCAAAGATGTCCGATCCCGCCAGGGTTACAGGTTCCCCTAAACCTGGGAGGATAGCCCTTTGGTGAACGAAGGCAAGAAAGTAAGATCTGAATAGGCCTTTCTTCGTGCTGAGTAAGTTCGTCTACCCCTATAAAATCCATTGACCGTCCTTGATAGCTTAAAGCGTCCTCAAGGTTGCGGATATAACGAAAATATACTTTTGTGCCATTGATAAGCGTAGCAATATGCTTAGTTTCATGGTACTGATACAACTCTCTTGGTACTTTCTCTTTCCATTCCCTGATTATGTTGGCTTCCAGGTCGTCATAGGTTTCACGGAATAGGTACATGGTGGCTTCTGGGTATTCAAGCCCATAGGCAAGTGCTTCCATCACCAGGCCACAACTCTTCCCTCCCCCTTTTGCGCCGCCGTAAACAACTTCATCGGCGCCGCAAGCATGGAAAATAGCCTGTTTTGCATTAGGTTCATAGGGAATGGTTATCTCTCTTCTACCTTCGTCCATTTTGTTATTTCCCTTCCGGCAATTCTTTTATCTCCGAATCCTTAATTTCAACATTCGTTACCTGTTTTTGGGGAATCTCCGGCCTCGGTATATTAAAATGAACTGTAAGCGGTTTGCCATCTTCTGCTGTGTGCTCAACTCTATTCACGTTCTTCCAGTTCTCCCTATCCCTATTACAGAGATAGAAGATAATCGCAGTTGGATTCGGCTTCTCATACTTCTTCAACTTCACTACTTCGCCGTTTTTGTTTAGCACTTCTTCTTCATAGGTAAAGCCGGTAGCTGCCCTGTACAGCGCATTTTCTACATTCCCAACCGATACCGCATATCCCGCATCCATCGCTTCTTTCAAAGAAGGATATTTTTCCATCCATTTCCGCAAAGTACGGGGCGTAACGCCAAACCTAGCCGCTATATTCGCCTGGGTAAGCCCCTTGCAGGCCATATCAAAAGCTATTTCGTCAAATCGCTCTTCGTAAAAGGTTTCTTGCCCGAAGCCTGTCTTTACTACGGGCAGTTCATCTGCTCCTGGTTGCGGAGCATCGGTAACGATTCTATCTAGTCTTTTGGTCACTTTGTTTGTTATTTTTTTGAGCTCTTTGCCTTGTTTTGGTTCTTTGCTTTTTGGCATGATGAAAGCCCCCTTTCAGCTTTCAATCCTCAACTTTAAATATCCCTGGGTTATCCTCAATGACCTGATGCAAGACAAGTGACAATAACGACAAACATTTGTGCTCTAACTCTAAGCCATAAATACTTTTTATCGCTTCTAATAACTCATGTAAAAATGTCTCCTTACTCTCCTGTTTAGTACTTGCCTTGTCGATGATAATTACTTGTTCCCTAGGACTATACTCTCCAATATGGCCTCTATCAGTTACTAAATTGTCCGTCCAGCGAACCTTGACTTCATAGCCACCTATTTTTACTTTGTCTGGTATTTTCATAATTTCTCCTTTCTTTAAAAAATTATTGCCACTTTTAAGCAAACCTAAAAGAAAATCGCTCAATGTAATTTCCTCTCCCTTGTCAACTCCGGATACATTCTCTCCAGCATCTTCGCCAGAGCAGTCCCCGGATAATCCTCATAAGCCTCTTGAACATAGCACTCCACCCCGCAATACATCATATCAGGACCGATTTTCTTGCCTTTGCCTTCGATTTTTTTGTTGCAATAATGGCAGTTCACATCACTACCCCTCCCCCCTTTTTTCACCTCACCACCCTCCCATCAAACATCCTCTTCGCCTCATGCAGCCGCCGCAAACCCTCTTCATCCAATCCCTGCTGCCTCTTGTCCCATAGCAGCCGCACTTCTTGTGCCGTGTAGCAGGGGATGTCCTTGAGGAAGCTTTCATTCAACGCTTGAATGTCCTCTCGCTCCTTTCCGTCCGCCAAGACTGCGATAGTATCGTCAAGAACATTGCTCTCCAGTAGGAAAAAACCAAACCTTTCAAGCATTAGCCTGGCCTCTTCCCACATATTTTCCGGTTCAACATACTCCTTTTTCCTGAAATGCGGACCTTCCAGGTACGCAACTGCCTCTCTTTTCTGCCTTTTCAGGGCAGCGAATAGAGGGGCTGTAACCTTTTCCGGCGGTCTCTTCTCCCCTACAAATCGGTAATTTATACGAGTTTTCTCCGTTCCATCGCTGCCCTGCTTCCTAATCACGGAGAATTCAAAGCCTAACCTGCGAAGTTCTCGGATCGCCCACATCGGTTTTTTACCTCCTGCTCCTTGAATTTTTTGTGCTCTGAAACGGAAAATTATGGACAAAAGCCGGTGATTTTATGCCACAAAATACCATGAAAATTCCAATAAATGGCAGAATATTCATTCCAGAATTTGGTTTGAACAGTGAACACTTTTGAACACTTTCTCTATTTATAGAAAAACTGATCTTTTTAAGAGCAGAAACTTTTCTGAAAAAGTGTTCAAGTGTTCAAAACCCTTCATTCGCACCCCTCAAACCCTTGTGCCACAAGGCTTTCAGCGAGTGAACACTTTATTGAACACTTTTGAACACTTGAACACTTGCGTTTTCTAAATACTGCCTTCCCAGTCATCATCTTCTATATCCTCCATTTCTTGACTATGTAAATCATTGTCAAAAATACCATCATTTTCATTATAACACTCCCTTTTTCTGCCATTATATTCATCGCTTGTATATAGTTCACATGTTAACTTTTCCTCTTTGCTTCTCAATCCGATCCCCTTCCATATCTTCCGGCCACCCATACCACGTCCACTCGTCAATCCCCGTTCACCTAACTTCAATCCGAAACTGCATTGGCTCATTGGTTTCCTTATCCCTGCACTTTGCGCCCAGTCTAGGTATTCCTTGTACAGATCTGATGCGAAGGCTTTCATCTCTGCGCCCATGACGCAGCGGGTGTCGAAAAAGTCTTTCATTTCGTCCATTTCATCCCTATACTGCTGCGTTGCCTCGACAACATCAACCGGCTGTCCTAATCCCTGCTGTTGCCACTCTAGGCAGCCCTGTACCGCCCAGGCAAGGATGCCTGGCAGTTCTGCCCGCAGTTTCATGTCAAAATCTGGATTTTCCTCCTTTTCTTTTTTAGTAATTTTTACCCTAAAGGGAATTAGCCGGATTCTGCGCCATATAGCGTGATCATTCCCTTTTATGATTGGTTTATGGTTGCAAGCTAAAAATATCTTCATTTTAGGCTTGTATTCAAAGTATTCCTTGAACAGAAAACGGGCTGTGATGGTATCCTGGCCTGTAACCTGCTTTACAACCGATTCAGATAGTCGCTTTCCTCTCTCTACCTCAATCGCACTCACGAACCGCACTCCCGCTAGCCGCGCAAGGTCATTTCGTACCGATTCATTCTGCTTCAATATGAACGTATCAAAGCCTGTCTGCCTGGCATAGTCTCCTAGCATCGCTTCTATTGTTTCAAGGAATGTCGATTTTCCGTTCTCTCCTGTGCCGTAGAACAGGAAAAGTACCTGCTCCCTGGTGTTTCCTGTCAGCGCATACCCGACAGCTCGTTGTAGAAAGGAAATTAGCGCCTCGTTCCCTTCCATGATGCGGTCTAGGAACGCCATCCAGGTTGGGCACTTCGCATCTGGATCATAGTGAACAGGTGCAATCTTCGTCATCATATATTCTCTGCGGTGGGGCAACAGCTCCCCTGTGCGCAGGTCTATGACGCCCGACAGGGTATTGAGCAGCCAATCGTCCTGGTCCAGTTCATTCGGTGAAACCGGTATCCCCGGTTCGCTCTCCGCAAGCTCGATCATCGCTTTCATGCGAGCTGCAGATTCGCTCCGCAATGCCCATTTCACTATTTCCTTCCGTTCTCCCTCATATTCGGCTCTGCTGGCCTCTGCGTAGATGCTCATGACGGTTTCCTTCGCTTTGCGCATGATAGCTCCTGAATCATCGATTTTCCATCTTCGATCATCCCAAATCAGCCAATTCCGCCAGGGATGACAGTATCGAATGTCTGCACCATGTAGCCTCACCAACCGGCGCGCATTTCCGAAGTCGGTGTGGTTCTCCGGCGGTGGTGTTTTTGCTGCTCTCATCTCCCTTTCTTCTGCCTCTGCGGTCTCCGCATAGGTATCGAGAAATGAGATAGCATCAGCAGAAAGCGCAGCGAGATCATCATCGAAGGAGGACTGATGCGCTGCCTTTTTTTCTGTCCTCCTTTCTTTCGGTGTCTGCGCTCCCTGCTGTTGCGTTCCTGGTGCTTGGTTCGGTGTAGATTGGTTCGGTGGCATCTGTTCCTGATACCCTACTTCCTGATACCCTGTTCCCTGCTGCTCTGTTCCCTGCTGCTCTGTTCCCTGCTGTCCTGTTCCCTGTTCCCTGCTGCTCTGTTCCCTGCTGCTCTGTTCCCTGCTACTCTGTTCCCTCTGCTTGTTCCCGCTCATGGCATGAAACCTCCTATCATGCCGAGCTGTCCTCTTAGCTTCGCTTCAAGGACAGCAGCCTTTTCAGCATCGCTGCCGGACAGCAGCTCAAGGATGTAGTCAGCGTACTGTATCAGGAGGACCAGCTCAGGATGTTCAAAGTAGTCGTGCGCTGCTTCTAGGCTCTGCCAACAGAGTCGCCGCAACCGACATACCTCATTCGCTGCTTTTTCGCTCCAGGTACGGAGTGCTTTCTTTCGTATCCTCTGTTTTTTGAGCTTTTCCTGCTGTTTCCTGATTTTTTCTCTTTTTTCCGAGGGTAGGGCCCTAAAGTCGGGGACCGGAATTCCGAAGTCCTCAGCGAGCTTCCGGGCTGCATCGAGGGGGCTGAGGCTGAAAAGCTGCATCACGAAGTCGATCACAGATCCGCGTGCTCCGCATCCGAAGCAATAAAAGATGTTCCGGTCCGGCTGCACCGTGAATGAGGGGTCTTTCTCTGTGTGAAAAGGACATAGGCCTATGAGATACCGGCCTGCCCTGCGTAGCTCCTGGCCTGTGTAGGCCTGTATCACTGATTCTATATTGACTGATTCCTTGACGGCGGCAAAAAGATCGAAGCTCCCTGCTACCGTGTTCTTTCTTCTGTGCGACATGGTTTCACGCTCCCTGGTCCGTTTTTATGTGCGTGCTCCCTGGAAAAATAAAGAAGAATAAAATAGAAGGCAGGCAGCCCGTCCAGGGTTCGGGGTTCGGTGCGCGCGGACCTAGCCTGCCCGATGTGTTTTTGGGGTTTTTTATGCCTGGTACACTGACAACCTCTCTCCTTGCTCAAGGTTGTCGGTCCTCTCTAACCAAACAACCGACAACTTATTATATCGCTCAAGGTTGCCAGTCACCTCTAACCAAACAACCGACAACTCATTATATTACACAAGGTTGCCGGTCCCATCTAATCAAACAACCGACAACTTATTTTATTACACAAGGTTGCCGGTTGCTTTTCCCGTTCATTCATTCCAATATTTCATGATTCCTATTCCGATATTTCATGATTCCTATTCCAATATTTCATGATTCCTATTCCAATGTTTCATAAATCCCTCAATCCCGCTTCCCGTCTGCCTTTCAGCGTCCTTCCCTGTCCTGCGTGATAATATCATCATATTCTACGTTTTAATCATCATAATCCACGTTCTGACGACATTCTACACCGGCGATTCGAAACTGTACAACACTTCAAACCTGCTCCCTGCCTGCCTTTCAGCGCACAAAAAACATTTTTCTAGGACCTTTTTCCTGTTTATAAGGGATTTTTTCCCAAAATCCCTGAAAACCTTTATATTACTGCATTTCGGCGAATTGTAAAAAGATAAAAAAAATGCTTGACCGACAGTCAAGCAAGTGATATAGTATAGACGAGGCTTAGGGGAGCCGAAACCAAAAAAGGAGGTTTTAAAATGAAGGAATGGAAAGTCACAAACATGAGCTGGAGGGAAGCCTTAAGAACATTAATAAGTACCAACAATCTTGTGACCATTCAAGCCGATGAAGTGGTAGTCCACTTGGCTAGAGGATATAAAGATGATGAATACTTCATCATCGTCACCTTACCCGACGGAACAAAACCAAAAAAAGAAAAAATTACTAAAGTTGCTGCATTAACAATGCTAAGCAACTTTTATAAACACAAACGCAGAGAGATTACTTCTGCGGAAAAAATTTTAGACTACATCTATATGTAGTTCTGCTCCCCCGGCCCCACCGGGGCTGGGGGAGAAAGGAGGGATCATATTCTCCAGCGTACCTATGAGGAATTAAAAATTTAAGGAGGTATTTGCGATGGCGATGACCAACAAAGACTGGTTGAAACTCATGGAAGAAAAGGAGGATGAAATTCGCGAAAAATTGGCAGAGCTGTATTGCCAGGCTGCTTACAACCATGACGAACAGTGGGGTTCTTTCCGTGCCGACAATTCCCTCATTCTCGATGATGATGGGGAGCTTCACATTGTGAAGGAGACCCCGAACTCTATGGATGGCAGGGTATATGCTGGCCGGGCTATCTACATTGCTACCCTGAAAGATTTCGATATGTGGGAAGCGGAAGATGAAACCGAATGGATACAGAATGAGCTTGGCGATCGGTATCCCGAATTTGAGCGGACCGTACAGGAAAAAGGTTGTTACCCCACTCTCGATATATTGAGAGAAATTGATCCGGCAGCCTATCAGCGTATCCTTGACGACATGGCTTTCCAGATCGAAAACTATGATGCTCCTGAGTGGGCACAAGGAAAATTCGATCAGAAGATCGCGGAACTGAAGGAAGAATTGTAGGCTAGGGGGTTTCTCCCCTGCCTGCCCGGCCTCTGAAAAGAGGCCGGAAAGGGAGCGGAGAAGCTCTTTTAAAAAATAATTTAGGGGGGTTATTTGTCGATGAAAGATAAGACATTTGAGCGTATCCTTGCGCGGTTTATTGATCATGTCCGGTATCAGAAGGAGCCTGTCTGCTACGGACGGGCTACTAACACAAGTATTGTCGGGTTTATTGAGAACGAAGAGATCAATATCGAGATTTACACCCGCGAAGGTGGGAAAAAGGCTACCTTCCGGGCGAGTTACAATCAGAATGTTTTCGATCCATACCATCCCTACTGGGCTATTTTTGAAAAGGTGGGCGATGGTGGGTATTATGACGAGGGATCATGGGAATATAAAGGCACTGTTGATGACAAAACAGGGAAATTTTTCGAGGAGAGGTCATGCAACTGCGGGAGCGGGGTACCATGGGCTGTTTGCCCATGCAATAGCCCCTACTGCGGTTGATGCGGTTGAGGGGAGTGGCCGTTTTAGCTTCTCCCCTGCCTTTCCGGTCCTCTGATGGGGGCCGGAAAGGGAGCGGAGAAGCTCCGAAAATACCCTACCGCGCCGGGGGAAAAGGGCGCGGAGAAAGGAGGAAATAAAAATAATGAAAAAGTATCTAGTAAATGCATTTAGTATTCAAATGTTACAAAAAGGGGGGGTAGTCCGCTTTGAAGAAATTACACCTGAAGACATTCCTTCAGATGTAGTATCCGCAATAGGACACGCGGATACAGCAAATGTACTAACAAACATGCTAGGCTTTCCTGTTCCTATGAACAGGGCGTTTGTAACATTAGAACCTGATACAGAAATATACGTTGCCCAGCTGATAGGAGGAAGGCTTCCAGAGGGGGCTACTACCCTCCCTGAGGGCTTCAGTTTCAAATTCTACAGAGTTACAATCGTGCAGGGCTAGGTTCTAGCGGGGGAGGATTTCCTCCCTAACGCTCAACCTGCACAAGCTAGGCTTCTCCCCTGCTTTCCGTCCTTTCTCACGAGAGGGCGGGCGGGAGCGGAGAAGCTCCGACCACAAGCATAATAAAATTTTAGGAGGTTTTACCATGGAAAAGAAAATCAAGTATATTATTCGGGAAGTACCGCCGGAACATACGGATTTTAGCTATTATTTTGACGATGACGGACTAACGGCGGCGGGAGGTGACTATTGTTACAATCTGTTTATTGTAGCTCAATCCAGACATTCAAGCGGATTCAATGAAGAAGAATACCAGAATATACAGAACGAGATTAAAAACTTATTTGAAATGTATGAGGATATTGTCAACAAATCTAATTATGCTCAATATTCAAGTATTGGAGCAATGTTATTTGATTTAGGATTAATTAACAACATACACAACACCCGCCGAATTAAGGAAATTACAGAATGGTTAAAAGCTTGTCTATCATGGGGAAATATCAGCCAAACCCGCACTTTGGCAGAATACGAACCCGAAGAAACAACAGCCGAATATTTAACTTTTAAGACTGGAAAACAATGGGCGGTTGACGAGGCACATGGTTATTGTCAAGGTGATTATGTGAAAATAGTTTATTGTAAGGAACACTATAAAGACGGCGTAAAACACTATGGCGAAATATGGTTAGGAGCTGGTAAAGAATTTTATACGATTGAATTAGACGAAAACGGCGAAGAAGTTAACACTTGCGGCGGCTATATCATAGCAGACTGTCAAGCCCGAAACGATGAAGATTATAAAAGGCTTGTTTGTGAATGGGCGGGTATTCCCGAAGATGAAACACGGCTTGAAATGATAGACAGCTATAAAACCGTTACGCAATACACATACAGAGCCGTATAATTAAAGCCGTTGCGGCGGCTATAAAGAGGACATTAAGCCGCAAGCGTTGCCCGGTATATCGCCGGGCAGGTTGTCAAAAATACTCAAACTACTTACCAGTTTCAATTCCTCATAGGTACGCTGAAAACGTCCGGTCCTTGCCAGAGGGCCGGAAGGGGAAAGGAGGTGGCAAATGTGTTTGAGATCGTTGAGGGAGATGAGGTTACAGGCACAATTGATGCCCTCGAAATGAAGGGATACTCAAGGGCATCAAACTATGACGCAGCCCACATCATTGATACGGATGGCCGCATTGTGCTGCGAGTCCTGGAGCCGGAAGCCCGCCGCATGGATGATGGTTTTCCTGAAGAGCGTTTCCGGAGGGATGTGCGGGCCGCGCTGCGGAAGGTTACAGAGGTTATTCCTCCCTATACCATACAGTGGGATCCGGGGAGGGACAATGCGGAGGAAGAATTTTATGAGGATGTGTAGGAGTTTCCCCTGCACATCCTAGCTAATAGGCTTCTCCCCTGCTTTCCGTCCTTTCTTACGAGAGGACGGGCGGGAGCGGAGAAGCTCCGGAAAACTACCCCACCGCGCCGGGGGAAAGGGCGCGGGAAAAGGAGGTTTATCTATGGATAGGTATTACCAATGCCCTCAGTGTCAGTATTTGGACACTGAGTGGGAAGAGCGTGGCGGAAAACTCATCCACACTCGCTGTGGATGGGTGTCTGGGACCAGGCCAGAAGGACACCCCGTCATCGGGGATGCCATTGGTCGCGGTCCTGGATATTGGCGTTGTCGCGGTGACCGTTTTTTTATACACCCTGAGACGCGGATTGCGATCCTGGGTGTACATAATGCCGTCACCGGTACATGTGGCGGCTTTGGGGAAGATGCTTTATCATCGGAAGAATTGGCAGCCTTGGGTTATGAGACGGTGATCTATGCTGCCGACATTGATCGGCAGCCGTGGTCGGAAAAGTACGCGTACGCTAATTGCCTTGTTGTCGGCTTACCGAAGATTTGGAAGCCGGTAGCGTACTATTACACAACAATGTTGACGGATATTCGTCATACGGAGGAGGCCGTTTACGTTCCGGAGGAGCCGCCGGATTACGATTGTTGGGACTAAAACGGCAGAAGCCGCCTTTGCGGCGGCTTCTGCCTCCTCATAGGTACGCTACATGTAAGTACTAAGAAAATGTTTCAATTCCTATTAGGTAGGCTTAAAATAAATATATCACAGTAAATATATCATAGTATTTTTATCTTGTCAATAGAAAGGGATGTGTTTTTATGTCTGATATTCCGCGTCCCAAAGTGTATTTAGACAAATATAGTCACCGTTATCCGGGGATCTGGCGGATGATAGACCAGTTCCGGGCTGCACGCGGTAAAGATATTCCAGATTGGCCGGACTGGTGTTTTTTACCTATATCTGCCATTTTTTCTATAGTTATTTGCCAATCGGGGTATTTTAATTTAGACATACATGATCCGCAACAACAGTTATTGCTTAATGATATAGGGGCTTTGAGTGCTCTTGCTCCCTGGAGGGTAACACAAGGAGTTTATAGGTTTGATCCAAACGTTTATCAAGAAGTGATTAAAACTCCTATTACAGGGAACATTCCCCATGAAATCCTATATCAACTCCCTGAATGGTGTGTTTATATAGAAACGCCAGAACTGGAAATCTTCGGCGCGCCAATATTTGGATTTTTCGCGTACCTAGAATATGATATAAAAGAAAAACGCACAGAACTACGATTTGTGTTAGATCGTGATGGGCCATGTGATTTCAAAGGGCCAAAACCATTTGCGTTGCACTTAGGAAAATGGCCGCTGGAAGAGGCCATCTTGCGGGCGTTTCAAGAGGCGGCGCAACAGATAAAAAAATGGGGTTGGAATGCCCGCGATATTGACTTTACTGAACCTGATTTTATTAAAGAATCTGCAAAACAGTTTCAACCTTTGATTTCTTTACTTCTTTATCTTTGTGCCTCAAACGGGGAAATAGAACCTGTGGAGGGGAGACTACCAACAAAACCAAAACCAAAAAAAACAAAAAAAGGGGTGCGTCTATTCCCCCCAAATAAACCTACTACCTGGGATGTAGGAGTGAGGATGGGGGCGGCGATTCGGCGAGCAAGGGCTGCGACAACTTCAGAAGATCGTGGCGGTACTCATGCCAGTCCGCGGCCTCATATCAGAAGAGCGCACTGGCATACATTTTGGACAGGACCGCGCAAAGACTCGGAAAAAAGAAAGCCAGTGCTAAAATGGTTGTCCCCTATGTTGATTGGCGGGAGTGGGGATGATTTGCCAGTAACCATTAGGAAGGTGGAAAAGTGACGCTGACATTATTGGTTATTGTTGCTTGGTGTTTAGGATTATATTTGTACTATCTTGTATTCCATGAAAAGCGAAGATAGAAAGGATGATGATCAATGAAAATAACAGAAATGACCCATGAGCATTTCAACCGGGAAATGCTCAAACTACTTACCACAATCCAATCCGGCGCAAACTGCCTCAAGGCAATAGATCCACAGTTTCAACTGAAACCTGTTCGAATACCCTACGCGACAGGTCTCAGCGAACCTTTTCCCCTTGCCTTGGAATTGAGAAAGTGCTGGGATTATGCAAGGGGAGCAGGACCGAAACCGGAAGGGATGGAACGAATTTTGCAGGATTTGGAGAAATTGCTCTGGTGCCCGTTGGGTGCTACTTCCTATGAAATTCCTGCTTCCTGGTGGGAGACACCGCTAGGGGCAATGACTAGAATGTGCGAGGTCAGGGACGCTATTGACAGGGGACTGTCGGTTCCTGCAGAGCACCTTGCACTGTTGGTTGGTTGTACCCCACAGTGGGTTAGACATCTCTGCACTGTGGGGGAGATAAAAGCAGAGAAGGAAAAAAGACCAGGGAGCAGCCAAACACAGTGGGCTATTCCGGCGAAGGAGGCGAAAAAGTTTTTAGAAAAAAGAATTTAAAGGGGGTCACAACAGACCCCCTTTTACTATTGCAAATTTGAGCTTTCATACTGACGGGTGTTCATGGTTACAACTTGCTATATTGTTTTCCTGATAAAACCGTGTAATCATACGGTCAACTGCTTTAAGTACCTCTGGACCATTTGGGACGACTTCACATGTAAGATCCTCTTCATCGTTTGAAATGGTCATATGAACATGACCAGTCCTTAGTACTTCAATCTCAAAACAATACCCGGCAGCGATGATGGCCATAGCCTTGTCATAGATCTCTTTTGGCCTGTTTATCGTCACTTCTTGCTTCCTGCCGTTCGGCAGGAGATATTGTGTAAAAGGGATGCTATATACGCCTTGATTATCCACGCTGTTTACCTCCTTTTTAAATGCGTTCACCCAAATCACTCCCTATCATCTTGAAATGTACTTCTGAATTGTGCAGATGATAGAAAATGATTTTTTATAATTTCAAGTATTTTTAAAAGTTATTATCTATTTTCCTTTAACAATTCTGGATTTTCATAGATGTTGCCAATAATCTCAATATCTTTACTTTCCAAAAAGTTCATAGAAAATTGATATATCTCGTTTGGACCATTCGGAATACCAAATGCTAGCCCTCTTCTGTCAAATATGACTGGTCCCTTTATTCTTCCGTTATAAGCAGAGATAATATCTCCCTCGTATATCTCAATACCGTTTTTGTCTTTTAAGCCTGTAAACTGGCCTACGGTAGATGGGTCGACTTCAAAAACATATAAAGCCGACGCATAATCAGGAACAATATAATGTTCTTTATTATCTACAAACCCATAATAGACATAATAACCATATATCCATTCGCCATTATCTACCCACTTGCCTCTAAACTTAATTTCTCTCATCTGTATCTGCTCCTCTCGTATAAAAACCACAATTTTTATAAAAAATTTTCAATTT
>ENA-OWOZ01000380-OWOZ01000380.1-bioreactor-metagenome-genome-assembly--contig:-NODE-380-length-58748-cov-7.434474_pt1 | contig 58748 bp, 59 predicted proteins | sample MGYA00238140_ERZ651804 | MGnify/ENA primary metagenome ERZ651804 (study PRJEB26910, sample SAMN07631232) | bioreactor metagenome | isolation source: Switchgrass digestor | place: USA: Dartmouth...
GTGGAAACCCGGCCCCGGAAAGGCGTTTATCGACAGGCTGAAGCAAACCTTCCCCAATACCGCTTTCATCGCCGAAGACTTGGGCTTTTTGACGCCGGACGTGCACGAATTGCGGGAGTATGCCGGCTTCATGGGCATGAAGGTGCTGCAGTTCGCCTTTGACGCGCACGGCGATTCCGACTATCTGCCCCACAAGTACCCCAGAAACTGCGCCTGCTACACAGGTACCCACGACAATACCACCGCCTTGGCGTGGTTTTCGCAGATCAGCCCGCGGGACAGGTACTTCGCCGCGCGCTACCTCGGCCTTTCGGAGGAGGAAGGCGTCCACTGGGGGCTGATACGGGGCGGCATGGGTTCCGTGGCGGACCTTTTTGTGGCGCAGATGCAGGATTACCTCGGCCTGGGGGACGAAGGACGCGTCAACCGCCCGGGAGAGAGGGAAGGCAACTGGCAGTTCCGCATCGAAAGCAATGCTTTGACGCCGGAGCTTTCGACGCGCATTTTGGATATGACAAAGATGTTCGGAAGATAGAATCGCACAGGACGAGGAGGTTTCTGCCATGTGTCGAGTGGCGCTGCTTCTGTTAATCTGCCTGCTTCTGATGGTTTCCGCCTGTGACGCGCGGCGACAGGCCTTCGTGCCCGTGGACCTGCCCGAAGAGTACGAAATTCCGGACTACTTGCCCTGGGAGCGGCCGGAAGGCGGCAAAGAGGGAAGGCTGTACGTCACCGGGGAACAGGCGCTTTTTGACTTTGATTATATGTGGGCGATGCTGCTTCAGAACGCGACCTTTTTGCGGATGGTGGACGACCACGCCGGCCTTCTGGGCTTCACCTTTGCGGACGTGCAGAAAAACTCCCTCGCCGTTCGCGATGAAATAGCCCGAAAGGATCTGATTGACCTTTACGATTTCTGGCGGCTGCTGCGGGGAAGCTTCGGCCGGCTGTCCGGCTATGGACACTTGAACCTCTTGACGCCGGATTTCGTCGCGTACATGCGGGAAGCTCTGGACTATGGGCAGAAAACCGTGGAGGAGTCCCGGCTGCTGTACAGCAACATGCTGGAAGTGCTCGACGCCCCGAAGGTGAAGGAAGCGTACGCCTGCCTTGCGCAGAACTTCAAGGTGTCCGGCGGCGGATACGATGTGACCGGACGGACGGATCTGGGCATAACGCTGACGTATCGCGGCGGCGTTCCCGTCATCCGCATTCCCACGGCGATGTATCAGGGAGAGCAGGCAGAAAGGGCGGTTCTGCGCCTGAATGCGCTGATGGAAAGCTGCCTTGAAGCCGAACATCTGATCATCGACCTTCGGGGCAACGGCGGTGGGAACTCCGAAGTGCTGACCAGGGGCGTGCTGGAGTACCTCGTGAAAGAGCCGGTGAAGATGGATTTCGTCTGGGTCTCCGGCTGCGGCTCCCTGACGCGATTTTTGCGGGGCTGGGATTCGGTCACGCTGGAAAATGCGGAAAAGAACCCTCCCGAAAACGACAGCATCGGAAAACTGCGCAAACAGTTCCCCGCGGTGTTCACAAAAACTGACGGGTTAACCCCCGGGGAGAAGTGTTTTTCGGGCAAAGCCTGGGTGCTGGTGGACGGCGGCGTGGCCTCCGCGGCGGAGGATTTCGTCATCCTCTGCAAAAAGGCAAAGCTCGCCACGCTGGTGGGCAAAAGGACCAAAGGCGGCGGTATGAGCAGTCAGCCCGTGGTGTTTTCTTTGCCGAACAGCGGTCTAGTGGTGTTTTTTGAGGATGTGGCGTACATCGACGATGACGGCGCCTGCAACACTTTGGCGGGAACGGAGCCGGACGTCATCGCTTCCGGCGACGCGCTGGAATACTGCCTGACGCTCATCGGGCAGGACGGCGCAGATGAATGAACGGTTTGATGGAAAAGAAAAAAGGCAGGAGCGATCCTGCCTTTTTTTGTTGTTTTCTTAGAACTCGCACCTGCTCTGGATGTAGGCGGCAAGCTCGTCGATGGACATGCGCACCTGATCCATGGTGTCTCGGTCGCGCACGGTGACGGTGTTGTCCTCCAGCGTGTCGAAGTCGACGGTGATGCAGAAGGGGGTGCCGATCTCGTCCTGCCTGCGGTAGCGCTTGCCGATGGACTGGGTCTCGTCGTAGTCCACCATGAAGTGCTTAGAGAGCTTGGCATGCACTTCCCTTGCTTTGTCGCCCAGCTTGTTCTTCTGCAGGGGCAGCACCGCCGCCTTGAAGGGCGCCAGGGCCGGATGCAGGCGGAGCACCACGCGCACGTCGCCGCCCTCGAGGGTCTCCTCGTCGTAGGCGTCGCACAGGAAGGCCAGCGCCACGCGGTCGGCGCCCAAAGAGGGCTCCACGCAGTAGGGGATGTACTTCTCGTTGGTGACCGGGTCGGTGTACTCGAAGCTCTCGCCCGAATGCTTGGCGTGCTGGGAGAGGTCGAAGTCCGTCCGGTCCGCGATGCCCCACAGCTCGCCCCAGCCGAAGGGGAAGAGGAACTCGATGTCCGTCGTGCCGCGGGAATAGTGGGAGAGCTCCTCCTTGGAGTGCTCGCGCAGGCGCAGGTGCTCGGGGTTCATGCCGAGGTTGAGCAGGAACTTGTGGCAGTAGTCCTTCCAGTAGGCGTACCACTCCATGTCGGTGCCGGGGGCGCAGAAGAACTCCAGCTCCATCTGCTCGAACTCGCGGGTGCGGAAGGTGAAGTTGCCCGGCGTGATCTCGTTGCGGAAGGACTTGCCGATCTGCGCGATGCCGAAGGGGATCTTCTTGCGGGTGGTGCGCAGCACGTTCTTGAAGTTGACGAAGATGCCCTGGGCGGTCTCGGGGCGCAGGAAGATTTCCGCCGAAGAGTCCTCGGTGACGCCCTGGAAGGTCTTGAACATCAAATTGAACTTGCGGATGGGCGTGAAGTTGTGCGCGCCGCACTCCGGGCAAGGGATGTTGTGCTCGGCGATGAGCTGCTCCATCGCCGCGTTGGACATGCCGTCCGGCCGGATGTCCAGGCTGTGCTCCTTGGCAAAGTCCTCGATGATCTTGTCCGCCCTGAAGCGCGCCTTGCACTCCTTGCAGTCCATCAGCGGGTCGGAAAATCCCCCCACGTGGCCGGAGGCCACCCAGGTCTGGGGATTCATCAGGATGGCGGCGTCCATGCCCACGTTGTAGGGCGACTCCTGCACGAACTTGCGCCACCAGGCGCGCTTGACGTTGTTCTTGAACTCGACGCCCAGGGGGCCGTAGTCCCAGGTGTTCGCCAGGCCGCCGTAAATCTCCGAGCCGGGGTAAATGAATCCTCTGCCCTTGCAGAGGGCGACGATCTTGTCCATACTGGTCGCTGCCATGTTTGACTCCTCCTGAATCGTGATGCGAAATCCAATAAAAAAACCTTTTGCCCCGGCAAAGGGACGAAAGGTTCACTTCCGCGGTTCCACCCTTTTTGACGCGCCAAAAAGCGCGCCCACTTTGGAACAGGTGCCGCTATCGGGGCGCCGGACGACGCGCCACCCGCCGCCGGCTCACACCGTACCCGGCTCGCTCAGGCGGGCGATTTGCGCGCCGCTTTCCCGAATCATCGCGGCTATTCGGTTTTCGGTTAATTAATTATCTATTCTAGTGGCCGCGATGGCGGATGTCAAGCCCTCCGCGCCGCGCCCGAAGGGCGAACGATGCAAAAGCCGCCCTTGACAAGGCGGCCCGAAGCGCGTACGATAAGCCCATATACCCTTCCCCTGGAAGGGCGGCGGCGCCGCATAGACCCGGCGCGCCGGCAGATACTGAGACGAGACGAGAAAGGAAGAGAACCATGAGCAAAAACAGAATCAACCGCTTTTCGCTGACCGAAAACGAAATGCCCACCGCCTGGTACAACGTCCGGGCGGACATGCCCGAGCAGCCCGATCCGCTGCTGGACCCCGCCACGGGGAAACCAGCCTCTGTGGATCAGCTTTCGGGCATTTTTGCGCGCGAACTGGCGGAGCAGGAGCTTTCGCAAAAGCGCTACATCGACATTCCCGGCCCCGTGCTGGACTATTACAAGAAGTACCGCCCCTCGCCGGTGATCCGCGCCTTTGACCTGGAACGCGCGCTGGACACCCCCGCGAAAATCTACTTCAAGTACGAGGGCAGCAACACCTCCGGCAGCCACAAGCTCAACTCCGCCGTCGCCCAGGCCTATTACAACAAGGCCGAAGGCATCAGGCACATCACCACCGAGACGGGCGCCGGCCAGTGGGGCACCGCCCTTTCCATGGCGTGCGCCTACTTCGGGCTGGACCTGACGGTGTTCATGGTGAAAATCAGCGCCCTGCAGAAGCCCTACCGCAAGGCGGTGATGGAGACCTACGGCGCAAAAGTCCACCCCAGCCCCAGCAATCTCACCGCCGCCGGCCGCGCCGTGCTGGCCAAATTCCCGGATGACACGGGTTCTTTGGGTACGGCGATCTCCGAGGCGGTGGAACTGGCGGTGACGACGGAAAACACCCGCTACTGCCTGGGTTCTGTGCTCAACCAGGTGCTGCTGCACCAGTCCATCATCGGCGAAGAGGCGTATCTGCAGATGCAAAAGGCGGGGGACTACCCCGACTACGTCATCGGCTGCGCGGGCGGCGGCTCCAACCTGGGCGGCCTGATTTCCTCCTTTGTGCGGGACAAGCTCACCCACAAGGCCAACCCCGCCATCATCGCCGTGGAGCCCACGGCCTGCCCCTCCATGACCCGCGGCCGCTACGCCTACGACTTCTGTGACGTGGGCCATGTGACCCCGCTGGCGAAGATGTACACGCTGGGCAGCGGCTTCCGGCCCGCGTCCATCCACGCCGGGGGATTGCGCTATCACGGCATGAGCCCCATCGTCAGCAAGCTGTACCACGACGGGTACCTCGAAGCCCGCGCGGTGAACCAGAGGGACGTGTTCGACGCCGCCGTGCTCTTCGCCCGCACCGAGGCCATCCTTCCCGCGCCGGAGTCCGCCCACGCCATCCGCGCCGCCATTGACGTGGCGCTGGAGTGCAGGGAGCGCGGCGAGGCGAAGACCATCCTCTTCGGCCTGACGGGAAGCGGCAGCTTCGACCTTGCGGCCTACATGAGCTATATGGAGGGCGAGATGGTCAACTTCGCCCCGTCGGAGGAGGACATTCAAAAAAGCCTTGCCGAACTGCCGGATCTGGCGGCGTTTGGCAAATGAATACCTGAGCAGCCGCCGCGGCGCAGGCCATCCTGCCGCCGCGGCTTCGGCTTTTTGGGGGAAAGTTCGGGCGAAAGAACAGGTCGGGCGGCGAAAGAATCCGTGGCAGAAACGTATTCCGACGGTTAGATTCAAAACATGTGAAAAATATACGGAAATACCCGAATATTTTAGGAACCAGTTTTGACAATACCGCGGAAAAACAGTAAAATACAAAAGCGGCCTTGTGAGCCGACAGAACCTGCCGAAGGATGAAAACATGAACAAGAACTACGACGTGATCGTGATCGGCGCGGGCCCGGCAGGCATCTTCACCTGCCTGGAGCTGACGAGGCTCGCGCCCGAAGCAAAGCTGTTGCTGGTGGATTCCGGCAGGGCGATTGACAGCCGTGTCTGTCCCGCGCGAATGACCGGAAAATGCGCCCATTGCCAGCCCTGCGCGATTATGTGCGGCTGGGCGGGGGCCGGCGCTTTTTCGGACGGGAAGCTCTCCCTTTCGTCCGAGGTGGGCGGCAACATCACCAAATACATGACCGAGGAGCGGGCCCAGCAGCTCATCGACTACGCGGATTCCGTCTACACCCGCTTCGGCGCGCCGGACGTGGTGCACGGCAAAAACGACCCCCACGTCAGCGAGATCGCCTACGAGTGCAGCAAGCACAACATCCGCCTCATCCGCTGCCCGGTGCGCCACATGGGCACGGAGTATTCCTATGATGTGCTCAAGGCGATGTACGACTACCTGATGGCGCAGCCCAACTTCGAGTTCCGGGAGCGCACCACCGCCAAGACCATCCTGACGGAAAACGGCAAAGCCGTGGGCGCCGTCATTGAGGACAAAGAGGGCGAACACGAGGTGCGCGCGCCCTACGTGGTCGCCGCGCCCGGCAGGGGCGGCGCGGAATGGCTGGCCGCCGAGGCCAGAAGGCTGGGCATCACACTGGAGAACAACGAGGTGGACATCGGCGTCCGCGTCGAGTGCCCCAACTCCGTCATGGACCACCTGACCAAACACCTTTACGAGGCGAAGCTGGTCTATTATTCCGACACCTTCGAGAGCAAGGTGCGCACGTTTTGCATGAACCCCGGCGGCATCGTCTCGGAGGAGCACTACGAGGGCGGCATCGCCGTGGTCAACGGCCACAGCTACCACGACGAGGACAAGCGCACGGAGAACACCAACTTCGCGCTGCTGGTCTCCACCCACTTCACCAAGCCCTTCAACGAGCCCATCCGCTACGGCAACTACATCGCCCAGCTGGGCAACATGCTCACCGGCGGGCCCATCATGGTGCAGCGGCTGGGGGATTTGCTGCGCGGCAGGAGGACGGACTTTTCCCGGCTGGCGAAGTCCACCACCCGGCCCACGCTGACCACCGCCGTACCGGGGGACCTCTCCTTCGTGCTGCCCCACAGGCATTTGACCAGCATCATCGAGGCGCTGCGGGCGTTCGACAAGGTGGCGCCCGGCCTGTATTCGAAAAACACGCTGCTCTACGGCGTGGAGGTGAAGTTCTACTCCTCCAAGGTGGCGGTGAGCGGCAACTTCGAGACCGTGGCCGTGCAGAACCTTTACACCATCGGCGACGGCGCGGGCATCACCCGCGGGCTGATGCAGGCTTCCGTCACCGGCGTGGTGGTGGCGCGGGACATTGCCGAAAGAAGGGCAAACGCATAAACCCGGCTACGGATGCAAGAATAAGGAGGGCAGAGCCCTCCTTTGTCTCCTCCGGACCGGACGCAAAAACCTTCAGGTGAAAGCCTGAAGGTTTTGTGCATCTTGCCCGGCTGATGAACTGTTCCGCCCGGCGCCGTTTGTGCAGAACAGCCGCAATTTCGACGCCGGTGCGCCGGGCCAGGGCGGGACTGGCCTGCGGCAGGCCGAATCCCCGCCCCGCTCTGAACGGAGCAAAGCCGCAAAAGCGCGCCTTGAAGCCCGGCTCGCGCGGCTGAAAGGCCCGTGGAAACGTTCCAAACGCCCGCGGCGGCGCCGACGGACGGCGTGCGGCCCAACCTGACGGTTTTGTCACCCGTTGCTGGATGCATTTGCCGCTGCACTTTGGTATAATACATAGATACAGAGACTTCAAGAAGCTCAAACAGGGAGGATTGGCGCATGCCCTTTGATCGAGACATCACCATAGGGCTCTACACGGATTCGTATATTCCCGTGGTGGACGGGGTCGCCACCTGCGTGAGGAATTACGCGAAATGGCTGAACGAGAAACACTGCACCGCGTATGTGGCGGCGCCGGAAGTCCCCGATTACGAGGATACCGATCCCTTTCCGGTGATCCGCTTCTTTTCCATACCCATCAAGCCCCATCCGCCGCACAGGTTCGGCATCCCGGCGCTGGACACGGCGTTCCGGCCGATGGAAATCGAGCACAGGCCCGCCCTGGTGCACACCCATTCGCCGTTTTCGGCGGGCGGGGCGGCGCTGCGGCTGGCCAAAAAGCTGGACATTCCCCTCGTCGCCACCTTCCACTCCAAGCTGTATGACGATTTTCTGCAGGCCACGGGCAGCGAGTTCATCGCGTCCAAGGTGGTGGACTACGTGGTTTCCTTCTACAACAAGGCGGACATCGTCTGGACGGTGAACAACAGCACCGCAAAAACCCTCGCCGAATACGGCTACAAGGGGGACGTGGAGGTGGTGGTCAACGGCACGGACTACGACGCCGCCATCGACCGCCCCGCCGCCTGCAGGGAGATCGACGAGCGCTTCGGCATCCGCCCCGGCCAGAAGGTGATGCTCTATGTGGGGCAGATCGTGCTGCAAAAGAACCTGCCGCGCATCATCCAGGCCGCGAGGCTGTATGCCCGGCGGGGGCATGACTTCCGCCTGCTCATCGTGGGCGAGGGCTACGCCCGCGAGGAGCTGACCGCGCTGGTGAGGGAACTGGGCCTGAAGGACCGGATCACGTTCGTGGGGCCGGTGTACGACCGCGACGAGCTCAAGAAGTTCTACGCCCGGGCGGACCTGTTCGTCTTCCCCTCGATTTACGACAACGCGGCGCTGGTCATCCGCGAGGCCGCGGCGCTGTACGTGCCGTCGGTGGTGGTGGCGGGCAGCAACATCGCCGAAGGGCTGACGGACGGCGTCAACGCCTATTTATGCGATAACACCGACGAGAGCGTGGCGGACGCCATGGAGCGTGCGCTTGCGGACGACGAGAAGCGCGCGCTGGTGGGCAAGGGCGCGAAAATCGCGCTGGCGCGGTCCTGGGAGTCCATCGTGGACGACGTGTACGACCGATATGTGGACATCATCGGCAGCTACCAGAAGAAGAAGCGCAGGAGCGCATACTACCTCAAGGCTCCGGGCGGCTGGATCGGGAAGGGAAGCCGATGAGCGGCAGGAAACGCAGAAGACCCAGGCCCAACGCCCGCTTCTTCGCGCTCATCGGCGCGGTGGCCGTGCTGTTCGCCGTGGTGGCGTGGCTGCTGCTGCGCACGGTGGGCGGAACGGTGGAGATGGCCTCCGTCACCATGGAGGCCGCCGTCAAGGCGGTGGTCATACGGGACGAGACGGTGGTCACCGCCGAGACCTACGGGAACATCACCTACGCCGTCGCCGAGGGCGAGCGCGTCACCAGCGGCACCAAAATCTGCGAGGTGTACAAGTGGGGCACCTATGACAGCGTGCTGGCGGACCTGTTGACCATGCAGCAGGAGATTCGCGAGTATCAGGTGGGCACGCTGCTGCAGGACATTGTCAACACCGAGCTTGCCGCGATGGACGACGCCATCGACGCCAAGCTCGCGGAAATCGCCGCCGTCGCCAGCGGGGAGAGCGACGCGGACATGCTCAAGCTCAGCCAGGAGCTCAAAACGTTGATGGACGGCCGGCGGGATTACCTCAAGAGCAAGATCCAGCCGGACGACAGGCTCATGTCCCTCTATGAGCGGGAGCAGACCCTGCTGGACCGCCTGCAGTCCTGGAAGCAGGATATTTACTCCCAGAACTCCGGCATGGTGAGCTTCTATTTCGACGGCTACGAGAGCGTTCTCAACCGCAACACCATGGCGCAGATCCTGCCGTCGGACATTGCCGCGGTGATCAATGGCAAGGCCGCCCCCGTGGTGACCACGGCGGAAAAGCCCTTGTACCGGGTGATGAACACCTCGGTGTGGTACCTCGCGGTGGTGGCGGGCGGAAAGTCCGACGCCCGCTTCGTGCCGGGCGAACGCTACGACATTGTGCTGGACGGCAATTACGACAAGCCCTACACCGCCGTGGCGGAGTCGGTCTCAAGCGCGGACGGCAGCGCGCTGACCATCCTGCGCGTGGAGGACGACGTGGCGCCGGTGGCCGGCGCGAGGGTGGTGTCCGCCACCGTGCGCGCGACGTTCACGGGGACGACGGTGGCGTCCAGAGCCGTGGTGACGGTGGACGGCCAGACCGGCGTGTACGTCACCGACAGCGGCGAGCGGAAGTTCGTGCCCGTCACCGTGCTGTACAGCGACGGCAAAAACGCCGCCGTGCGCCCGCTGGAGGGCTACACGCTCAACGTGGGAGACAGCTACTCCGCAAACTGAGGCAAATCATGACCATCGAGGAGAATCTCAAGGCCCTGCGGGACGGCATCGCCGAAGCGGCCATCCGGGCGGGAAGGCGCCCGGAGGAGGTCAAGCTCATTGCGGTGACCAAGACGGTGGACGAGCAGCGCATCAAAGAGGCCGTCGCCGCCGGGGTGGACCGCATCGGCGAAAACCGCGTGCAGGAGCTTTTGCAGAAATACGACGCCTACGGCAGCGCCGAAAAGCACCTCATCGGAAGGCTGCAGACCAACAAGGTCAAAAAGGTGGTGGGCAGGGTGGCCCTCATCCATTCGGTGGACAGGCTGAACCTCGCACAGGAGATCGAACGCTGCGCAAAAACTGTCGGCGTCGTCTGCCCGGTGCTCATCGAGGTGAACCTCGGCTGTGAGCCCCAGAAGGGCGGCGTCGCGCCGGAGGAACTTTTTGACCTTGCCGGTGCCATGTTGGAGATGGAACACCTCAAGCCTCTGGGACTTATGACCGTGCCGCCGGTCTTCGAGAAGGAGGAGGCGCGCAAATACTTCGCGCGGCTGCGGGAACTGCTTTTCGCCTGCAATGCCGCGCTGGGAACGAAAATGGCGGAGCTTTCCATGGGCATGTCCTTTGACTATGCGGAGGGCATCCTCGAAGGGGCGACTTACGTCCGCATCGGCACCGCATTGTTCGGAAAAAGACTGTAGAAAATTAGTAATTTTTGTCTTTTTCCTTGACGGACAGGCAATGGTGCTATATGATAAACAGAGATAATTATACGCTTTTATCTTTGTTTATGCGGGAGGTTTCCAATGGGCATTTTCGGAAAGATGCGGGATTATTTCTTCGAAGACCCCGAAGACTCCGACTTCAACGACGACACCACCGAAGATGCGGCTTCGGTACAGGAAGTAAAACTCCCCGAATTTGAAAAGGCCAGCGAGCAGCACCGCCAGAGAGCGAAGGTAGTTCCCATGAGCAATGCCAATCCCGGGCCCTCTGCCGTCCCCGCGGGCGTCAACATGAAGATGATCGTGTACCAGCCCATGTCCTACGAGGATGCCCAGAATATTGTGGACAACCTCAGGGCGCGGAAGCCGGTCATCGTCAACATGGTTGACCTGGAGCGCGAGTGCGCCCAGCGGGTGGTGGATTTCATCGCCGGCGCGGTGTACGCGCTGAACGGCACGATCCGCAAGGTGTCCTTCGGCATCTTCGTGATCGTCCCGAGCAACGTCGCGCTCATTGGAAACGGCGAGGAGGATTCCGACACCAACGTCCGCCCCCAGTAAGCAAAGCTGAGAAAGGGCAGGGAAGCACCCTGCCCTTTTTGGTCATATGCCTGGTTTTCCAACATTTTGCTGTTTTTTGTCGGAGGGGACCATGCCCATCACCAGAAGGGATATCGTTTCAAAGGTGTTCACCGCCGTCGGCGGCGGGTACGACGCGGACGAGGTGGACGCTTTTCTGGACTTGATCGCGGACACGCTGGAGCTGCGGGAGGACGCGCTGCACAACGAGCGGCAGCGCGTGGCGCTTCTGACCGCCGAAATCCGCCGGCTGGACGCCCAGATTTCGGACCTGCGCAAGCTCGCCGCCCGGGCGGAGAACGCCGACGCCGAGGCGAGGGAGCTGATTGAGCAGGCGAAGCTCCAGGCGCGCATGGTGATCGCCGCCGCCAGGGAGGAGGCGCAGAAGATCGTTCAGGAGGCCAGGGAGCAGGCGGAGCTCATCGTGCAGAAGGCGGTGGAAAAAACCGGCCGCCGCCCCCTTTGCGAGAGGATCGCGGGGTTCGCCCTGCGCCCCGTCTCGCCGCAGGAGGAGCCGCGGTATGAGGCTGCAACGGGTGATGAGCCCTCCGTTTCGCAGGGCGGGGAGCCTTCCGGAGCATGCGATGATGCGGCGCCCCTCTCTTCCGCCGGCTCCGACGCCCCGGCTTTTGACAGGGACGCTTCCGGCACGGCGGAATCCGCAGCGGAAGGCGCGCCCGGAGCGGATGCGGAAAGCGGCCTGCCCGGCTTTGAAGAAGAACCAGCTCCCGTTGAGAACGGCGCAGCCAGCTCTGCGGAGGAAGGCGATTCCGGCGGGGACGAACCCTCCGATGACGGCGGAAAAGCGCCCGCCCCCGCGGAAGGCGGGGCGGACGGCGCGACTGCAAAAAGCGCCCCGGAAGCCGAAAACGCGCAGGAACGCCCTGCCGAACGCGATCGGGCGGAAGCGGAATATGCAACCAGCGCGCCGGATGCGCCCCCAGCCGCGGCGGAGGACGGGCCCCTGGCGGAACGCCGGCAGGAGTTCGCAGAGGGCTTTCCGGGCGCCCGTGCCGAAGGCTCGCCGGAAGAGTTCGCGAAAGGGATGCCGGGTGAAAAGCGCGAAGCAGGCAGACTGGCGGAAATCGTCCCGCTTTTTCACGCCCTGCCGGACGCCAAACCCATCCAGCCGGCCTTCTGGAAGGCGGAGCGGCCCGCGGAGTCCCGGCCGAAGCTGGAGATCGTCAAACCCCCGCGGCCGGAGGACGTGCTGGACGATGCGGACGGGTTCTATCCCTCGACGGACTGGCTGAAGGACCCGGACAGCCGGTATGACAAATAGCGAGACACAGGCGCGCGCGCCCGATGACAGGGCGCGCGCCGTTTGCTGTTTTGGAAGGAACCGTGCGGGCCGGAAATTTCGCTTTTTTGCGCGTGCTAACAAAACGTTCACATTCTGTCCGCGCACAGGTCATTCTTTGGTGCTATTATGACCGTAAGAAATCCGTAACGAGGCAAAAACCATGAAATCAAAGCTGTTTGCCCTGCTGACCCTGCTGGCCGTCGCGACCTTGAGCGCCTGCGGCGCCCAGTACGAGGTCCTGGGCACCATCACCCCCGCCCCGCAGGCGGAAGAGTTCATCCCCGAGGAGGCAGAGGCGGACGACAGCGGCGTTTTCGCCGAGGACGTGGCGGACGAGGCGTTCGTGGGCATGCCCATCTACGTGCCCGGGACCTATCGGGGCGAAGGGGACGGCTACGGCGGCACCATCGAGGTGGACGTGACGGTGGACGAGTACAGCATCGTCGACGTGACCGTCGTCTCCCACGGCGAGGACGAAGAAACCGCCCGGGAAGCGCTGGAAAAGCTCCCCGAAGCGATCCTGCAGGCGCAAAGCGCGGACGTGGACGCCGTATCCGGCGCCACGGTGACCTCCGACGCCATCGTCTCCGCGGTGATGAACGCCCTGGGTCTGGCGCAGGTCCAGTAATCCGCTTTCCGCATCCCCCCGTGGCGGCGGCCGAAAGGCTGCCGCCTTTTCGTTTCTGGCGATTGACAGCAGCAAATCAACATGACTATACTGGATATAACAAATATGGGTCCATTCTCAATATGCAACCTGGCTGACCTGTCTTATCTCAATTCCAACGCGACGAAAAGGAGAACAAGCATGAACGGCGGACGACTGACTGGGGATGTTGCCATTGTGACCGGCGCTGCCAGAGGGATCGGAAGGCAGATTGCCCTGACTTTTGCCGGCGAAGGGGCGGCGGTGGCCTGCATGGATATCAACGCGGCAGGCGCGCAGGATACCGCTGCGGAAATTGCTGCAATGGGCGGGAAGGCCATCGCGGTGGCGGTGGATCAGTCCGATTCCGCGCAGGTGGCAGAAGCGGTGAAAAAGGCGTATGACACGTTCGGGAGCATCACCATTCTCATCAACTGCGCGGCGACGCTCAACTACAAGCCCATCGAGCAGACCACCGACGAGGACTGGTACCGCATCATGAACACCAACGCGGCGGGGTATTTCTTCTTCCTGCGGGAGGTCTATCCCTACATGAAGCGCAGCGGCGGCGGCCGCATCGTGCAGTTTTCCTCCTCGACGGCGTTCAGCGGAAGCGGGTTTGCCAACATCGCGTACACCGCGTCCAAAGCCGCGGCGGTGGGCATGTCCAAGCACGCGGCGGGGCTCTGGGCGAAAGACAACATCCGGGTCAACACCATCTGCCCGGGGCTGACGGAAACGCCCATCACCGACGCCGGCGACGGCAAGGTGAAGGACAGGGAGGCCCACGAAAGGGCGATTCCCCTGCGCAGGATCGCCCGGCCGGACGACATGGCGGACGTGGCGCTGTTCCTCGTGTCCAACGAGTCCCGCTACATCACCGGCGCGACGCTGCACGTCAACGGCGGGAAATACATCTACGGTTCCTGACAAGAAGACACATGCGGCAGGGCGGCATCGCGCCGCCCGCCCTTTTTTTGCGATGAAAGAAAAATGCCGGAGCCAAAAACCAAACGCCCCTCAAACCGGTCTAACGGATGACCGGTCAGAAAAGGCAAAGGAGTGCGGCGTGACAAAGGATGAATTCGCAAAACGCATCGCCGGAATGATGCAGACGCTGTACCGCGTCAGCTACGCGCAGCTGTCCCAGAGCTGCGACCGGGAGGACGCGGTGCAGGAATGCCTCTGCAAAGCCTGGCAGAAAAGGCACCAGCTGCGGGATGAGCGCTACATGCAGACCTGGGTGATCCGCATTCTCATCAACGAATGCAGAAACATCCAAAGAAAGAAGAGCCGCCTTGTGCCGCTTTTTGAGCTTCCGGAACGCGAAGCGCCGGCCGGCGCGGACCGGGAGCTGCACGACGCGCTGTTCGCGCTGGACGAAAGGCTCCGCCTGCCCATTGTGCTGCATTATGTGGAGGGCTTTTCCGTCGGGGAGATCGCGGCCATTCTGCGTCTGCCCGAGGGGACGGTCAAATCCCGGATGCTTCGCGGGCGGCGGGAACTGCAACGACAATTGAACGGGGAGGCAACCGAGCCATGCGGGATTTCAACGACTTAAGACGCGCCTTTGGCGAGGCCGACGAGGCGTTCCAGGACAACGTGTTCCGCGTTCTGGCCGGCCTCCGGACGGAAGAGGAGCGAAAACCCATGAAAAAAACGAGATGGAAGCTGGGAGCGGCTGTGGCGGCAGCCGTGCTGCTGATGGCCGCCACCGCCTTTGCGCTGACCAACACCTGGGGCATTCTGGACTTTTTGACCAGCCGCAGGCAGAACGTCTCGGTGCTGCCCGAAGCGGAGGAAATCGTGCAAAAGGACGTGCCGCAGCAGGGCGGGAAGGCGGCGTACGCCACCTTCGCGGTGCGGGAGGCCGTCTATGACGGCAAGGAGGTGTTCATCGCCCTGGAAGCAAGGCCGACGGAAGAGCAATACCTGCTGCTGGGGCCGGACGCGTACCCCGATAACCCCGTGGGCGACCTCGGCCCGCTGTTTGCCGGAAAAGCCGGTACCATCGCCGACTACGCCCATGAAACCGGCAAGAGCCTCATTCACACCTTCGCGGGCATCGACAGCGCCAGCTGCTCCATCGACTTCCTTCTGGAGGAGGACGGCACGCTGGTCTATCTGATCAACGGCAGGTACGAGGCGGAAGGAAAGCTGGAACTGACGGTGGACTGCGGCGTGGCGCCCTTCGTCGATCAGGACGGGAAGATGACCGTGGACCACGCCAGTCTGCAGCGCACGCCGCTGACCGTTTCGCTGGAAAACACCGGCACGAAGCGGACCGCGACCAGCGCGGCCGCGGCGGACTTTGCCTCCTGCGGCGTGCGGGTGGAGCGCGTCACCATGACCGGTTCGGAGATGGGCATCTACGTCACCATCGAGTACACCGTGACGGACGAAGAGAAGTACGCCAAAACCGGGGACGGCCTGTGGTTCGAGTTCCTGGACGAAAACGGCGAGATCCTTCCTTTCGGCGCGGGCACGGCGGGCGCGGGCGTCGCATCGGACGGCAAGACCTTCGTGCAGGACATTACCCTGCCGGCGGCGGAAAAGCTGCCCGAAATGGTCATCCTGCGGGCGTTCAACTGCTGGACGAAGGAACGGTACGACACCTGCGCGATCGATCTGAACTAGAACTTCAGCCAATGAGGGGAAGCCAAAGCGCTTCCCCGCCTGTTTTTGTCAAAAGCCGATGGATTGGACGTGCCGCGGCGGAGCGGCGCTTTCTGCCTAGCGCAATCCGTGCTATAATGCAGGAGTGTCAAGGGAGAAAACCCTTCATCCGGGCCGGCCGCATAGGGCGCAGGCCTTCGTTGTACACCGGATGGAGATTTTGCTATAATAAACCAAACAGTTACGCGGAAGGAACATCCATGCAGATCCAGTGGTATCCGGGGCACATGACCCGCGCCCGCCGCATGATGGCGGAAAACCTGAAGCTGATCGACGTGGTGGTGGAACTGGTGGACGCGCGGGCGCCCATGGCCACCCGCAACCCGGATTTTGACGACCTGTTCGAAAAAAAGGCGCGGGCGCTGATTTTAAACAAGTGCGACCTGGCGGACCCGCAGGCGACTTCCGAGTGGGTCAGCTGGTTCAAGGCCCGCGGCGTCAACGCCCTGACCATGACGGCCACCGAATCGGGCGGAAAGAAGAAGGCGATGGAGCTTATCGAGCGCGCCGCAAGGCCCACGGTGGAAAAGTTCAAGGCCAAGGGCGTGAACAAGACGGTGCGCGTCATGGTGGCGGGCATCCCCAACGTGGGAAAGTCCACCCTCATCAACAAGCTCGCGGGCAGCGCCACCGCCCAGACGGGGGACAAGCCCGGCGTCACCCGCGGCAAGCAGTGGGTGAAAATCAACCCCTATCTGGAGCTGATGGACACCCCCGGTCTGCTCTGGCCGAAGTTCGACGACGAGAGGACCGCTTTGCGGCTTGCGTACCTCGGCTCCATCCGGGACGAGATCATGGATTTGGAAAAGCTGTCCGTCAGCCTGCTGGAGGAGCTCAAAGCCCTCTGCCCGGAGGCGCTTTTGCAGCGCTACAAAAAGCTGGATCTTTCCGCGCAGGGCGAGGAACTGCTCACAGGCGTGTGCAAAAGCCGCGGCTTTATCCTCGCCGGCGGCAGGTACGACACCGAGCGGGGCGCCAACGCCGTGCTGGACGATTTCCGCTCCGGCAGGATCGCGAGAATTACGCTGGAGCGCCCCGAAGAAAGGGGGGGCGGACGCCCCGAGGGGGAGGAATCCCATGACTGAGCGGGAAGCGGCGCGCCTTTTTGAGTTGACCCGGCACGAAGACGCCTTCTGGAAGGCCGGCAGGACGGTGGCCGGCATGGACGAGGTGGGAAGGGGCCCATTGGCGGGGCCGGTGGTGGCGGCCTGCGTGGTGCTGCCGAAGGACCCCCTCATCGAGGGCGTCAACGACTCGAAAAAGCTCACCGAAAAGAAGCGGGAAAGGCTGTATGAGCGCATCGCCTCGCTGGGAAGGTTCGGCGTCGGCGTGGTGGACTGGTCGGTCATCGACGAGGTCAACATTCTGCAGGCCACGAAGCTCGCCTTCAAGGCGGCGTACGAGAACCTGGCAGCCAAGGTGGAAGCGCTCATCGTGGACGCCGTCAAGGGGCTGGACGTGCCGGCGGAGCAGCTCCCCCTGATCCACGGGGACGCGGTGAGCTATCTGGTGGCGGCGGCCTCCATCGTCGCAAAAGTCACCCGGGACCGCATGATGGTGGAGTACGACAGGCTGTACCCGCAGTATGGCTTCGCCCGCAACAAGGGCTACGGCACCGCCGAGCACATCGAGGCCATCCGGCAGTACGGCCCCTGCCCCATCCACCGCATGAGCTTCATCCGAAAATGGATATAATACCCGGCGCAGCAGGCAAAAGGGCCCTGGGGAACCGCGGGGAGGCGCTCGCCGCGGAATTCCTGCGGCAGGGCGGGATGGAAATCCTCGCCCGCAACTACAGGAAGGCGGGCGGGGAGATCGACATCGTCGCAAAGGACGGCGCCGTGGTGGCCTTTGTGGAGGTCAAGACCAGGACGAGCGAGAGCTTTGCCGCGCCCAGGGAGTCCGTCGGCGGCCTCAAGCGAAAGCGCCTGCGCGCCGCCGCCGAAAAGTGGCTTATGGAGACGGGCTACGACGGGTTTTGCAGGTTTGACGTCGTCGAGGTGATTCTGGCGGGGGAAGCCCCGCTGATTCGGCATTGGAGGGACGCTTTTTGAACCTTTCGCACCGCGCGGGAAGGAGGGCCGGGGCAGTCTGCCTTTCGGCGCTGTTTGCTTTTGCGGTTTTGCGCGCAGGATGCGCTCTGGCGCAGGAAATGCCGCACGAAACCGTCGGCGCCGAGGGGATATACGGTGCCTCCAGAACGGCGTTCGAGGAGTTTTCGGAGGAGGAAATCCCCCTGGACCGCATGACCGTGGCGGAACTGGAGGCGCTGGAGGAGGAAATCAACCCTCTGGACGACAAAAACGCCGTTCTTCTTCTGGCCGCGGCGCTGGCGGTGTTCGGCCTTCTGTTCTGGCTGGGGCAGGCGAAGGGCATGCCGGAGGGGAAGGCCTTCGCCGTTCTGGCGCTTGCCGGCGCCGTGGCCCTCCGGCTGGTGATCGCCGCCCTTTCCCCCGGGTACCCCACGGACATGGCGTGCTTCACCGGCTGGGCAAAGGCGCTGGCGGAAAACGGCTGCCCGGCCTTTTACACCAGCGGCATGTTCGCCGACTACCCACCGGGCTATCTTTACGTGCTTCTCGTGACGGGCAGGCTCGCCTCTCTGCTGGGCGTTGACCTCGCGACCGCTTTCGGCGGCTTTTTCGTGCGCCTGCCCGCGATACTGCTGGACGCGGCGCTGGCCTGTGTGCTGTACCGCGCGGGCAGAAAGGCTCTCGGCGAGCGCGGCGCCATGGCGCTGCTGCTGATTGCCGCCTTCAACCCCGCCTCCATGTTGGATTCCGCCGCCTGGGGGCAGGTGGACTCCGCTTTAACCATTCTTCTGGTCTTATCCTTCCTTTTGCTGAAACAACAGAAAAAGCTCGGCGCCGCGGCGGTGTTCGGCCTTGCCGTGCTGGTCAAGCCCCAGGCGCTCATCGCGGGGCCGGTGTTCGCGCTGGGGTATGTGTTCCCGCTGCTGGACGGGGGAAAAGGGCGCCTTCTGAAGAATCTTGCGGACACGGCGCTGGGCGCGCTCCTCGCGCTGCTGGTGATCTTTGTGGGCTCGCTGCCCTTCAAGGGAAGCCAGGATACGTTTTACGTGTTCCGCCGCATGCTGGAGACGGCGACGTCCTATCCCTACGGCTCCGCCAACGCCTTCAACCTCATCGCGCTGCTGGGCGGCAACTGGGTGCCGGACTCCACGGTCGTTCTGGGTCTTTCCATTAAGCAGTGGGGAATTCTCGGCATTTTGCTGTCCTTCGCGTTCGTGCTGGTTCTGGCCGTTCGCGCGCGGAAGCGGGGAACGCTGTCCCTGCCGCTGCTCGCGGCGCTGTTTTTGACGCTGGTCTTTACACTGGGCCACAACATGCACGAGCGCTACCTCTTCCCGGCGCTGTTCCTGCTGCTTCTGGCGCTGGCAGAAATTCGGGACAGGCGGCTGCTCACGGCGCACCACGCCCTTTCGGCGGCGCTGTTCTTGAACGCCGGGGCGGTGCTTTTGTGCGTGTTTAACGGGAAGTTCAACCTCATCGGGGAGATGGACAATGCGGTGCGGCTGTTCTCGCTCCTCGGCGTGTCCGCCGCCGGGTATTTCGCGTACGTGTGCTGGCGCGTCCTGGCGCTGGGCGAGCGGCGGGAGGACGCTTTGGGAGCAGGCGAAACTCCTGTGACCGCAGAGGCGGCCTCCCCGACAGGGCCGGTTGCGCGCCGTGACGAGGAAGCACCTTTGCAGCCCGGGGAAGAGGGCGATGCCGGCACCGCCGAAGCCGCGGGCGAACCGCAAAAGGGCGCGCATGCCGGCAAGGAGATCGCGGCAACGCTGCAAACCGGCCATCCCGCCTGGACGAAGCGGGAAAGGCTGCTTCTCTGGGGGCTGACGGCGGTGTACGCCATCGCGGCCTTCGTCAATCTGGGGGATTTTCGCGCGCCGGAGACGGTGTTCGCGCTGAAGGACGGCCAGCAGGCCGTCGTCACCCTGCCGGAAGGGTCCAGGCCCGCCGCCGTGTGGGCGTACGCCAACATCTGCCAGGGGAAGCTCGGCGTGTATGCCGCGTCCGAAGGGACGGGCACGCTGGCCGCCACCGTGGATCTGGGCTATGACCACATGTTCCGCTGGACCGTCACCGGGCTGGAGGGCGAAACCGCCGAAAGATTCTCCCTCAAAGCCTTCGGGGACTGCAAGGTCAACGAGATCGTGTTCGTGGACAGTGCCGGTAACGCCATCGCGCCCGAGCGCGTCTCCTTTTACGACGGCACGGCCTATGTGGACGCCGCGGAAGCGCAGAAGGCCTTCGACGAGCAGGACAAAAAGCCCCTTCGCCCCAGCGAGCAGAACGGCATGTATTTCGATGAGCTGTACCACGCGCGCACGGCCTACGAGCACCTGCACGGCCTGAAGCCCTACGAGAACTCCCACCCGCCGCTGGGCAAGGTGTTCATCATGGCGGGCATCGCGGTGTTCGGCATGACGCCCTTCGGCTGGAGGTTTGCCGGCACGCTGTTCGGCGTTTTCATGCTGCCCGCGCTGTACCTCCTCGTCCGCAGGGTGACGAAAAGCCCCAAATGGGCGTTTTTCGCCGCGGCGCTGCTGGCGGTGGACTTCATGCACTTCACCCAGACGCGCATCGCGACCATCGACGTCTTCGTCACCTTCTTCATCATCCTGATGTACTACTTCATGTTCCGGTATTACGAGCTGGACTGGAACGAGGTGGGGCTGAAAAGGACGCTGTTTCCGCTGGGCATGGCGGGGGTGTGCTTCGGCCTTGGCGCGGCGTGCAAGTGGACGGGCATTTACGCCGGCATGGGGCTCGCCGTCATTTTGAGCATCGTGCTGTTTCGGCGCGTCTCAGAGCGCAGGCGTGCCCTGAAGGCGGGGGACGAAGCCGCCATTTCCCGCACCGAGGGCACGGCGAAAAACGTGGTGCTCACCCTTGCGTTCTGCGTGGGGGCGTACATTGTCGTGCCGGCGGCGATTTACCTTTTGAGTTATCTGCCCTACTTCCTCTGCGCCGAAAGCCCGTACGACCTTCAGGGCGTGTGGGGGGTGCAGGAGTTCATGTTCAACTACCACAGCAAACTGACGGCGACCCATCCGTACGAGTCCAGGTGGTTCACCTGGCCGCTGTCCATCCGGCCCATCTGGTACTATCAGGGCAAGTTCCTGCCGGAGGACGTCGTCGAAAGCATCGTGGCCTTCGGCAACCCCGCCGTGTGGTGGACGGGGGCGTTCGGTCTGGTGACGCTGATCGTCCAGCGCGCCCGCAGGACCGCCTGGGACAGTGCCGCGGCGACCTTCGCGCTGGTGGGCTTTGCCGCCCAGTTCGTGCCGTGGGTGCTCATCACAAGGGCGACCTTCATTTACCACTACTTCCCCTCGGTGCCCTTTGTAATCCTCGCGCTGACGCTCTCGCTGATGGCGTGGGAGAAGCGGTCGGCGCTGGGGGCGGACGCGGCGAGACTGCTGCGGTTTGTGCTGCCCATGGCGGCGCTGGCGCTGTTTATCGCGTTTTACCCCATTATCGCCGGTATGGAGGTGCCGCGGTGGTACGCATCCAATCTGCGCTGGTTCCCGTCCTGGACATTCTTCATCTGAACAGGAGCGCGCCGTGAAGGACGAACTCATCAAATTCATCAAGTTCAACGCCGTGGGGCTGGTCAACACGGCGGTGGACTTCCTCGTGTTCACGCTGCTGGTGGCGCTGGGCATGAACTACGTGCCCGCCCAGGTGATTTCCTACGCCTGCGGCACGCTGAACAGCTACATTTTCAACTCCCGCTGGACGTTTAAGGACAAGCGCGACTCCGCAAGGCGCGTGCTTGCCTTTGTCGCCGTCAACCTCGTGGCTCTGGGGGTGTCCCTGGGCATTCAGGCGGTGCTGAACGACCATTTCGGCTTTCAGGAGATCGTCTCCAAAATTATTGCACTGCCCTTCTCCATAGGTGTCAATTTCATTGGAAACAGGCTGTTCGTGTTCAAGAAGGAAAGATGACATGCATGCCAGGGTGTTGAGCTGCGGCCTTGCGGGGATTTCCGGAAGGCTGATTACGGTGGAAGTGGACATGGCAGGCGGCATCCCCTCCCACGAGACGGTGGGGCTGCCGGGCAAGGCGGTGTCCGAGTCCAGGGAGCGGGTGCGCGCCGCCATCAAGAACAGCGGGTTTTCCTTTCCGCCCGCGCGGGTGGTGGTGAACCTCGCCCCCGCGGACTTGAAAAAGGAGGGCACGGTGTACGACCTGCCGGTGGCGCTGGGGATGCTCTGCGCCGCTGGGTTTTTGCCGGAAAAGGCGCTCTGTGGCCGCATGTTCGTGGGCGAACTGTCCCTTTCCGGCGACATCCACCCGGTGCGCGGCGCGCTGGCCATGGCCCTTTGCGCAAAGGAGGAGGGCATCGGCGAAATCGTGCTCCCCAGGGCGAACGCCGAGGAGGCCGCCTGTGTTTTTGGCCTTCGGGTGATCCCTGCGGACAGCCTGGCGGAGCTTTGCGCCTGCCTGCGGGGGGAACGCGAGTTTGAATCCTATGTGGCGGGGGCTTGGACGCCCTGCTCCGACGGGACGGACGCGGACATGGCGTTGATTCGCGGGCAGTACACCGCCAAGCGCGCGGCGGAGGTGGCGGCGGCGGGCGGCCACAACATGCTGCTCGCCGGCCCGCCCGGCGGGGGGAAGACCATGCTCGCCCGCGCCCTTCCCACCATACTGCCCGATTTGACCTTTGAGGAGGCGCTGGAGATCACCCGCATCCATTCCGCGGCGGGAAAACTCCAACAGGGCGTGGTGCGCGCCCGCCCCTTCGTGGCGCCGCACCATTCGGCGTCCGCCGTGTCGGTGGTGGGCGGCGGGGCGATGGCGCTGCCGGGGGAGATCAGCCTGGCGCACCTGGGCGTGCTGTTTTTGGACGAGATGCCCGAGTTCCCGCGGGCGGTGCTGGAGGCGCTGCGCCAGCCCCTGGAGGACGGGGAGATCACCGTCTCCCGCGCGAACAACAGCGCCACCTATCCGGCGCGGTTCATGCTGGTGGGGGCGATGAACCTCTGCCCTTGCGGCAACAGCGGCGCGAAGGGCAGGACGTGCACCTGCACGCCCGCCGCCGTCGCCCGCTACCGCAAGCGCATCAGCGGGCCGCTGCTGGACCGGATGGACATCTTCGTCCGCATGGCGGAGGTCAGCTACGACGACCTGTTTGACGCTTCCGCCTCGGCGGAAAGCTCCGCCTCCATCCGCAAAAGGGTGAACGCGTGCAGGGAGCTTCAGCGGGAGCGCTTCAAGGGCACGGGCCGCTACGCCAACGCCCACATGACGCAGAAGGAAATTTCGCGCTACTGCCGGCTGGACAAAGACGCGGAAAGCCTGTACCGCTCGGAGTTCGCGAAACGCGGCATGAGCGGCAGGGGCAACGCCAGAACGCTGCGGCTGGCGCGCACCATCGCGGATTTGGACGCGTCAAACCTGATTCGGGCGGAACATCTGGCGGAGGCGCTTTCGTATCTTGCTGCAGATGCATTCGTGACGGACTGGCTCTGAGGGAGCGGGTGGAGGAGATATTTCCGTCTTCTGCGCGATTCCTCTCAGTTCCCAGTATCCCTTGCCTTTCCCTTCCACGGAGTAGAAGTAGTTCCCCTTACCCCGGTATGCTTCGGAATCGCTGGAATGATTCTCGATGGTACGCCTGACGGTGGTATGTCATGTGGGGTTTTCGGCGAAAGCAATGACTTGCCTTTCGGAAATTTTCCGATAAATATCGCTTAATGACCGTGGCCGCCGAGTTTCTTCAACGCCTCGATGATTGCATTCAGCCACGGACGAGGTTGAGCCATTTCCTGAACCTCCCTTGCTGTTTTGGCAAATATCGGTGTTATTTTGGAACTGAGGGATCACAAACATGATGGAAGCCCTGTACCGCGCGTGGCTCAGAAGCGTCCGGGGAATGACAAACCTTCGGATGGACATCCTGATGGAAAAGAACGGCCCGGCGAGGGAGGTGCACGCGCGGGCGAAAAGCGGCGACCTCATGCGCTCTGGCGCGCTGCCGAATGCGCTGTACGAGGAGCTCCGCCGCTCCGCATCCTCCGGCGCTCTGGAAAGGCTGTGGGAAAAGCTCGAAAAACTCGGCATTCGCGTCTGTTGCCCCGAGGACGGGGACTATCCGGCGCTGCTGAAGGAGATGTACGACCCTCCGCGGGTGCTGTTCGCGCGGGGGCGGGGGGACCTGGCAAAGCTCTCCCGCGCCGTCGCCGTGGTGGGCAGTCGAAACTGCTCGGATTACGCCCGCCGCATGGCCGGAAGGATTTCAAAAAACCTCGCGGAGGCGAATGTCACGGTGGTGTCCGGCATGGCGTTTGGCGTGGACGCCGCCGCCCACGAGGGGGCGCTGCAATCGGGGACAGACATGGCCACGGTGGCGGTGCTGGCCAGCGGGGTGGACCGGCCCTCGCCCGCGGAGCATGCGGGATTGTACGCGCGTATTCTGGAGCGCGGGCTGGTGCTGAGCGAGCAGCCCGTGGGGCACGCCGCCCGCGCCGGCGACTTTCCGGTCCGCAACCGCATCATCGCCGGGCTCAGCCACGGCGTGTTCGTGGCAGAAGCGCGCAAAAAGAGCGGCACCTGGCACACCATCAACTTCGCGCTGGACGCCGGCAGGGAGGTTTTCGCCCTGCCCGGCAGGGCGGAGGACCCCTGCTGCGAGGGCAGCCTTGCCATGCTGAAGGAGGGCGCCGCGCTGGTCACAAGCGCAATGGACATTCTGGCGCACTTCGGCTGGGACGGCGGGCACAAGGCCAGGCAGGCCGTCGCCCTTTCGGACGAGGAACAGCGGGTGGTCAGCTGCCTCAAACAGCGGGACATGACCGCCGACGAGCTGTTCGAGCAACTGCGCCTGCCCATGAACCGGCTGCTTTCGCTATTGACAAATATGGCGCTGCGGGGAATAATAGAGCGGAAATCCTGTATGGAATATCACTATATTATGGAAGGCTGACCCCGAAACGGGTCATGAGGAGAAATAATGGCGGCAACCCGGAAGGCAACTGCAACGGAAGACAGCAAAACCCAGGATCAGAAAGGAACGGCGAAGAAGAAGGCGCCCTCCCCAAAATCTGCGGCTCAGAAAGGCACTGCGGCGAAAAAAGGCGCCGCCGCCTCCAAAAAAGCCGAAAAAGGCGACAAGCTTGTGGTTGTGGAGTCCCCGGCCAAGGCGAAAACCATCACCAAATTCCTTGGGAAGGGATTTCGGGTTGTGGCCAGCAACGGCCACGTGCGCGACCTGCCCAAAAGCCAGCTGGGCGTGGACGTGGAGAACGGTTTTGCCCCGAAATACATCACCCTGCGCGGCCGCGGGGAGGTGCTGGAGCGCATCCGCAAGGAGGCGAAGGCCGCGGAGCGCGTCTATCTTGCCACAGACCCCGACCGCGAGGGCGAGGCGATTTCCTGGCATCTTGCGCAGGTGCTGGGCATCGACAGCGGCGAGAAATGCCGCATCGTGTTCAACGAAATCACGCCCAACGCGGTGAAGAACGCCATCAAGGCGCCAAGGGCGTTGGACCTTGCGCTGGTGGACGCCCAGCAGGCAAGAAGGCTTTTGGACCGCCTGGTGGGCTACAAGCTGAGCCCCCTGCTCTGGGCGAAGGTGCGAAAGGGCCTGTCCGCCGGCAGGGTGCAGTCCGTCGCCACCCGCATCCTTTGCGACCGGGAGGAGGAGATCCGCTCCTTCGTGCCCGAGGAGTACTGGGTGATCACCGCCCACCTCGCGCCGGAAAAGGCGAAAAAGCCCTTCGAGGCGAAGCTCGTCGGCAAAAACGGCCAGAAGTACGAGGCGAAGAACGAGGCGGAGGCGACGGCGGTCAAAGAGGCGCTCAAGGGCGCCAGTTATCGCGCGGCGGAAGTCAAAAAGGCGGAAAAGCTGCGCAACGCCCCGCCGCCCTTCACCACCAGCAACCTGCAGCAGGAGGCGGCCCGAAAGCTGGGCTTTACCACCAAGCGCACCATGCTCATCGCCCAGCAGCTCTACGAGGGCGTGGAGGTGCGGGGCGTCAGCACCGGCCTTGTGACCTACATCCGCACCGACTCCGTGCGCGTCTCTGCCGAGGCGCAGGAGGCCACAAGGGCGCTTTTGCGCGAGCGCTTCGGCGACGCGTACGTTCCCGAAAAGCCCAACGTGTTCAAGGGCAGGAAGAACGCCCAGGACGCCCACGAGGCCATCCGCCCCACCTATCCGGACATGACGCCGGATTCCATCAAGCAGTACCTGACGGCGGAGCAGTACAAGCTCTACCGCCTGATCTACAACCGCTTCCTCGCCAGCCAGATGACCCCCGCGAAGATCGAGACGGTGTCCGTCCTGATCCGCGCGCAGAAAGAGGGGGAAAAGGACAGCTTCGACTTCAGGGCCACCGGCAGCCGCGTGCTGTTCGACGGCTACACGGCGGTCTACACCGAGGGGCAGGACAACGGCGAGGAGGAAAAGGAATCCCGCCTGCCGTCCATCGCGGAAGGGGACGCATTCGCCTGCACCGACCTGAAGGCGGACCAGCACTTCACCCAGCCCCCCATGCGGTACACCGAGGCCTCTTTGGTGCGGGAGCTGGAGGAAAAGGGCATCGGCCGCCCCAGCACCTACGCCCCCACCATCACCACCATCATCGAGCGCGGCTACGTCAAGCGCGAAAAGCGCGTACTCTACCCCACCGAGCTGGGCGAGATCGTCACCCGCATGATGAAGGAAAACTTCCCGGATATTGTGGACGTCAAGTTCACGGCGGAGATGGAGGAAAAGCTGGACCAGGTGGAGGAGGGCAGGCTCAAGGGCGCGGAGCTCCTTGCGGAGTTCTACGGGCCGTTCCAGAAAACCCTCGAAAAGGCGGAGGCCACCATCGAAAAGGTGGAGATCGCGGACGAGGTGTCCGACATCCCGTGCGACAAGTGCGGCGCGATGATGGTGTACAAGACCGGAAGGTTCGGCAGGTTCCTCGCCTGCCCGAACTTCCCCAGCTGCCGGAACACCAGGCCCATCACCGAACCTGTGGACGTCCCCTGCCCCAAGTGCGGCGCGAAGATCCTCAAGCGCTACGCCAAGAAGGGCGGCAAGGCGTTCTACGGCTGCGAGCGGTACCCGGAGTGCGATTTCGTCTGCTGGGATCCGCCGGCAAAGGAAAAATGCCCCCACTGCGGCGGCTTCATGGTGCAAAAGCACGGCAGGACGGGCATGGAGCTGAAGTGCATGTCCTGCGGGACGACTGTCAAGGCGGCAAAACATGCGGAAGAATAGCGTGACCGTCGTGGGCGCGGGCCTTGCGGGGTGCGAGGCCGCGTGGCAGCTGGCAAGGCGGGGGATTCCCGTCACTTTGTACGAAATGAAGCCCAAAAAGTTCACCCCCGCCCACAAGAGCGAGAACTTTGCCGAGCTGGTCTGCAGCAACTCCTTTCGGGGGGACAGGCTGCAGAACGCCGTCGGCCTTTTGAAGGAGGAGCTTAGGCGGCTGGGCTCGCTCATCATGCAGTGCGCGGACGAAACCCGCGTCCCCGCGGGCGGCGCCTTGGCGGTGGACCGGGAGGGCTTTTCCCGCGCCGTCACCGGGCGCATCAGAAACCACCCGCTGATCGACGTGGTTTCGCAGGAGATGGAAAGCATTCCCGAACCGCTCGCCATCGTCGCCACGGGGCCGCTGACCAGCGAGCCGCTGGCCAAAAGCATTCAGGACATGTTCGGCGAGGGTTTGTACTTTTTCGACGCGGCGGCGCCCATCGTCACCTATGAGTCGCTCAACCTCGAAAAGGTGTTCCGCCAGTCCCGCTACGGCAAGGGCGGGGAGGACTATCTGAACTGTCCGATGACGAGGGAGGAGTACTTCGCCTTCGTCCACGAGCTGAAGAACGCCGAGACCGCCGAACTGAAGGACTTCGAGGACGACCGGGTCTTCGAGGGGTGCATGCCCGTCGAGGTGATGGCAAAGCGGGGGGATATGACGCTGGCCTTCGGCCCGCTGAAGCCCCGCGGGCTCATCGACCCGAGGACGGGCAAAAGGCCCTTTGCGGTGGTGCAGCTGCGGCAGGACGACGAGCGGGGCACGCTTTTCAACATCGTGGGCTTTCAGACCCATCTGAAGTGGCCGGAGCAAAAGCGCGTCTTTTCGATGATACCGGGGCTGGAGAACGCCGAGTTCGTGCGCTACGGCGTCATGCACCGCAACACCTTCCTCCACTCCCCCGGCAACCTCAATTTCGACTATTCCGTCATCAAAAAGCCGGGGCTTTATTTCGCCGGCCAGATGACGGGGGTGGAGGGGTACGTGGAGTCCACCGCCAGCGGTCTGGTGGCGGGCATCTCCATGGCGAAGTGGCTGAAGGGGGAAGAGAGGCCGGACTTTACGAAAAAAACCGCCGTGGGGGCGCTGGGGCACTACATTTCCTCCTATGCCGGGGCGGATTTTCAGCCGATGAACATCACCTTCGGCATCATCGAGCCGCTTCCGGAGCACATCCGCCAAAAAAGCGAGCGCTATGCCGCCATCGCCGACCGGGCGCTGCAAACGCTGGCGGACGTGATGAAAAAGCACGGCCTTTGATGGCAGCAGCATTTAAAAAAGACGGCTGAAAAGCCGTCTTTTTGCGTTTTCGCGCCGCGGCGGGGCTGCGAGAGGGCCCGCGCTACAGGTTGATGATCTCCTTCACCGTCACGTGCAGCATGGAGCGGTCGTGGGTCAGGTCGACGATGGTGCTGGTGGGCTTGTTGTCCTTGATGAGCTTGACCGCCGGCCGCAAACTGGTCTCCTCGTAGTTGCGGACCACGATGCCGATCTCGTCGTTGCTCAGGCGCACGCAGGTGCCGATGGGGTACGGCGCCACCTTCTTGGTGATGGCCTTGACGATGTCCGGGTCAAAGGCCGTGCCGAAGCCGCCCATGATGTATTCGATGGCGTCCGAGGGCAGCATGGCCTTTCGGTACGGCCGGTCGGACGTCAGCGCGTCGTACACGTCCGCCACCGAGATGATGCGGCTGTAAAGGGGGATGTTCTCCCCGCTGAGCCCTTCCGGGTAGCCCTTGCCGTCCATCCGCTCGTGGTGATAGAGGGTGGCGATTTTGGAGTTTTCGGAAATGTCCGCATTGTTCAGCAGGTACTCATAGCCCAGCCGGCTGTGCTGCTTCATGTGCTCGAACTCCTCGGGGGTGAGCTTGTCCGGCTTGTTGAGGATGCCCTTGTCCACCCGCATCTTGCCGATGTCGTGGATCAGCGCGCCGATGGCGAGTTCCTGGATGCTGCTGTGGCTGAGCTTGAGCGCCATGCCGATGATGATGGAAACCACCGCCACGTTCAGGCTGTGGCTGTAGGTATAGTCGTCGTAGGCGCGCAGGTCCACGAGATTGATCATGGTGGTGCGGTTGCGGACCACCTGCTCCACGATTTTTTTGGACAGGGACTTCAGGGTGTTGAAGTGCTTTTTGATGTTTCCGGTGGAGTTCGTGCTGACGTTGAGGAACAGAAGCTGCAGCTCGTTCCTGGTTTTGCGCCGCAAATCGCTGGAGATCACGTCTGTGATCTCCAGCCCTTCGGAAAGTTCGTCTTCAATATAAAGCCCCTGGTAGCCCAGGGCGCCGATCTTTCGGATCAGTGCGGGCGTGAGTTCCTTGCCCCGGCGCAAAAGCAGCGTCCGGTTGGACAGGGCAAGACTGTTCGCCAGCCTCTGGCCGGGCCTGAGTTTGTCCGTCGTGATGTATCTCATGGGCACGCGCAATACGTCTTCAATCGATCAGGCCGTTGATGTTGAGAATCAGGCTGATGCTGCCGTCCCCAAGTATCGTGCAGCCCGAAATGGTCTTGGAAGCGTTCTTGAAATTCTTGGTGATGTAGGTGGGCATGGACTTGACGACGGTCTGCTGCTCGCCGATCAGATTGTCCACAAACAGGCAGTAGGTCCTGGTCTGGGCCTCGATGAGCACCATGATGCCGTCGGTGAAGTCCTTCACATCCGTTTCGATGCCGAACTTCTCGTGCAGGCGCACGATGGGATAGCATGCGCCCCGCAGCCAGATCATCTCGTTGCCGGTGGGATCGGTGATCAGGTCCTTCTTGTCCGGCTTGAAGGAATCCTTGATGGAAAGCAGCGGGATGATGTACGTGTAATGGCCGACTGACACGAGCATACCGTCAATGATGGCCAGTGTCAACGGTATTCTGATGGTGGTGCTCATGCCGGCGCCTGGGGTGCTGTCCACAAAGACCGAACCGCCGATGTCCCGAATGTTCTTCAGCACCACGTCCATGCCGACGCCACGGCCGGAGTACTCGGTGACCTGCTCCTTGGTGGAGAAGCCCGGCGTGAAGATGAGGTTGTAGGCCTCGCTGTCGGTGATTTCGCTTCTGGGCTTGTTGATCAGGCCCTTGGCGATGCCCTTGTCGATGAGCTTCTCGCGGTCAAGGCCCCTGCCGTCGTCCGACACGGTGATGAGCACGTCGCTGCCGGAGTTGCGGGCGTCCAGCCTGATTTCGCCGACGGGGTTCTTGCCCTTGGCTTCCCGCTCCTCGGCGGTCTCCAGGCCGTGGTCCATGGAGTTGCGGATGATGTGCATCAAGGGGTCGGACAGGTGGTCCAGCACGTTCTTGTCCAGCTCGGTGTCCTCGCCGCTGATGACCAGTTTCGCCTTCTTGCCGGTCTTGACGGACATGTCCCGCACGATGCGTTCCATCTTGTGGAAGGTGGAGGACACGGGGATCATGCGGATGGACATCACCACGTCCTGCAGCTCGTCCGTCAGCTTGCGCAGCTGCCGCGATGCCTTTTCAAAGCTTTCCAGCTTGAGCTTGGTGACTTCGGGGTTGTTGATCACCGTGGACTCGGTGATGACCAGCTCGCCCACCAGGTCCATCAGCATGTCCAGCTTGCTGATGCTGACGCTCATGAAGGTCTGCTTGAGGGTGGAAGCGGTTTCGGCGCTCTGGGCGGTCTCCAGCTTTTCCTCCTCGGCAAGGCCGAAGACCCGCACGGCCTCGGACTCGTCCAGCTCCCAGATGTCCAGCGACTGGATGAAGAAGGCCTCGCGGATCTTCTTTTCCAGGGTCTGGATGTCGTGTTTGGAGACCATGTAGAAGGAGCAGCCGTCCGAGGCGATGGTGTAGCTGCTGTGCTCGGACATGAGGTCCTTCGGCACGGTGGTGACGGTGGAGCACAGCGGCTCCAGGGACTTGGCGATGCCAAACGCTCGCACGTTCTCCATCTTCGCGCCGGGCATGAAGGTGACCTTCGCCTCATAATAGCGGTCCCTGCCCTCCACGCCCTGGGCAGGTGCGGCAGAAGCCGCCGGGGCGGCGTTTTCGTCGGCCTGGGGCGCTTCCTCAGCGGCGGGGGACTTTGGGGTGTCGGCGGCGGGCTCCGGGGCGGGGGAGGCGCCGTTCTTGCGGCTGGTCAGCATCGCAAGGTAGTCCCGGATGCGCTTGGTAATGGGGGTGACGTCCGCATCCGGCAGTTTGCCGCTCTGGATTTTCGCGACCTCGGCCTTGATGGTGTCCAGCGTTTCAAAGGCCAGGGCGCTGATGCTGTCGTAGTCGCTTTTGCGCGTCTCGTTCTGGCGCATGAAGTCGAACAGGTCCTCCAGCGCGTGGGAGAGGGTGGCGATGCCGTCAAAGTCCATCATGGCGGACGAGCCCTTGATGGTGTGCAGAATCCTGAACAGCTCGGCAATCTGCGCCGGCGCGAAGGACGCGCTGCTCTCGCAGGCCAGCAGCAGAGACTCGAGGCTGTCCAGCAACTGGGTTACTTCATAAAGGTATGCATCCAGCATCGAATCGTTGGACATACCTGCACCTCCTAAATGATGTGGGTGGATCGCCCGTGGCGGAAAATGCGCTGTACAGGCGCCGGAATGCCGCGGACACCAAAGCGCCGCCCGCGCCGTGCGCGAGCGGGGCCCGGCAAGGGGTACACGGCCGCCGAAGGGCGCGTGCGACGCCGCGGGCGGGTGAAATGCCGGCTGTTACTGAAGGTTGTTCAGCGCGGAGATAATGATGTCTTCCTTGAAGGGCTTGACGATGAATCCCTTCGCGCCGGAAAGCACCGCTTCGCGCACCATGCTCTCCTGGCCCATGGCGGAGATCATGATCACGTTGGCGGCGGGGTTGATGGCGAGGATCTTCTTCAGGCTGGCGAGGCCGTCCATCTCGGGCATGGTGATGTCCATGGTGACGATGTCCGGCGAGAGCTCCTGGAATTTCTGAATGGCCACCTTGCCGTTCTCCGCCTCGCCGACGACCTCGTATCCATGCTTGGTGAGCATATTTTTGATGGATACGCGCATGAATGCGGCGTCATCAACAATCAAGACTCTTTTCATCAGTTCCTCGTTCCTCCTCAATAGCTCAATGAGAATTTGAAATTCAATGCTTACAGCAGTCTGGTGTTTCGCGGGGACACGGTGCGCACCTGCAGAACGCCCGTCTCGCAGCAGAACTCGATGGACCTGCCGTTCTCGCCGCCGGTGTCCTCCGCCAGTATGGGAATGGCGTGGGCGGCCAGGCTCCTTTTGCACTGCTCGACGTTGCGGTCGCCCACGTTCAGAAAGTCGATGTGTTTCGCGGTGCTGAACATGTGCGCCCCGCCGGCGAGCTTGGCGGTGAGCCTTCGCGGCTGCGCGCCCGCGGCGGCGAGCTGGCGGATGAGCTCCGGGATGGCGGTGTCCGCGTACTTCGCCCGGTTCAATCCCTCGCCGTTTGGCGGGGCCTGGGGCAACATGATGTGCACCATGCCGCCGATTTTGGTCACGGAATCATACAAAACCAGTCCGACGCAGGAACCAAGCCCCAGCGTGGACAGCTTGTCCGGCGCGCGGACGACCTTGAGTTCGGCGATGCCGATGATATGCGTCTTTCCGATCCCTGCATCGATCATGGCGCCCGGCCTGGGCGCTCCTGTGGTTTGAAACATCATCTTTAAATAACCGCAAACTTTTCCAGCAGAATTTTACAGGATTCCATGTCGGGGATCAGGAAAAAGTGTCCCATCAGGCTGTTTTCCCTGTCGGAAAACTCCGTCTCCATAAACAGCACCCGATCGCCGAAATCACCGTAGGCAACGGCCAGCAGGTTCATGACCGCGCCGGCCATGTCGAACACCAGCTCGGGCACGGAAGCGTCGATCTTCAGCCCCGTCATCTCGGAAATGGCGGTGATATACGACCCGATGAGGATGTTGGCAACCTCCTTCAGCGCGGAAGTGCCGAACTCCTCGCGTTCGGCCTCGGACATCGAACCCGCCAGATCGCCGATCAGCGAGCGGGACAGGGTTTTCGCATCCTCCTCCGAGAGCACCAGCAGGATGAATCCGCGAATGTCCTCGGAAATCGCCACCAGCAGCCCCGCGACGACGCTTTCCGGGCCGTTGAGGATGTCGCAGATCTCGCCGTAGTCGCAGAACTGGGCCTTCGGAACCCGGATTGTGATCGGGCGGGAGAGCATCATCGAAAGCGCGGTGGCGGCGTGGGCGGCGCCGATGTTTTCCAGCTCGCGGAAAAAGTCCAGCCCGGGGCCGCTCATTTGATGAATGTTGTACATATCCGTCCGTCCCATGAATTTACTATGACTATTTTATATATCGGCACTTTGGAAAGCTCTATTAGCCTGAATTTCATCCGATATTTCCTATAGAGGATTTTTTGGGAATGCCGGGCGCCTTTGCCCGTGTCATACGACGTCATGCAGGACGGGGGTGAATCGTTGAACCAGGAACTGAACGGCGCGCTTTATGCGGAGCAGGTGAGCGCCGTCGGCCGCATTTCCTATGGCGAGATGGCCGTTGCCGAACCCAAGGGCATCGCCCAGCTTTCGGACGGGGGCATTGTGACGGCCACCGTGGAGGAGATCCAGGGGGGCGACGTCATCCTGCGCCTGGATACCGGAGAGCTTTTACGCGCCGCGGCCGGGGGGGATATTGTGCTGGCCAAGGGGGACGTCATCGAGGCGGTGGTGGACAGGAACACCGGCGCGACGCTTTTGCGCATCCTCGACCTGAACACCGCGCTGGGGAAGCAGCTCCCCGCCACGTCCCAGCAGGCGCTGTCGGACATGCTGACGGCCCTGCGGCGCAACCCCGACGTCAACGCCAGGGCCGCGCGATTCCTTGCGGAGAGCGGCCTTCCCATCAACGCGGACAATCTGCAGACCCTGACGCAGATCACCAAGGGCGCGGGTCTGGGGGTGCTTTTGGGGCAGGTGCTGAACCTGCTCGGCGAAAAGGCGGAGGGCGTCACCACGCTGAGCGCCCTGAACCCCGTGGCGATGTCCCAGGAAGGGGTGTCCGTGCGGATGCAGGAAGAAAACGCGCCGCAAACCGCCGAGGACGTGCAAGCCCCGCAGGCCGAAGGGCAGAACGCCCAGCCGGAGGGCGCTGCGGCAAGACCGGGCGCGGAGCAGATGTCCGCATGGACGGTGCTGACCGTGCGCTCCGGCAGTGAAGGCGTTCCCGGCTGGCAGGCGGAGGAAACAGCGGGCGAAGCCGCGCCGGTTCTGACGGAGGAGGGCGCCGCGGCGCTGCCGCCCGAAGGGGCGGGCAGCACGCAGGAAGGGGAAAAGGCTTCCTTTGAAACCGGAACCGCAATGCGGGAGCACGGCGTTTTTGAGCCCGCCGCAAAGGAAAGCCCGCCCGCCCTGGCGCAGGGAGCCGCCAAAGGGGAACCGGAAAGCGCTCCGCAGGTTTTGCAGAGTGCGGCGGGACAGGTGGAAAAGGCGCCGGCGGAACAGGCAAAAACTGCGATGCGCGCGCCGACGGAGCCCGAACCGGCAAAGCCGAAGCAGGCGGAGTCCGCAAAGACGCAACATGCCGAAAACGCGGGCACAGCCGCGCAAAAAACGAGTCCGGACGGGGCGCACCCGGAACGTCTTGCCGGGCCGGTCTTAGGCGGGGACGCGGAGCGGGAACCCCTGCAGAAGCTCGTGGAAAAGCTCTTCGTGCGCCCGGGAGAACAGTCCGGCGAGGAAATCAAAAAAACCGTCAACGAGACGCCCCAAGCGCTTCGGGCGCTAAAGTTCGCGCTGGATCAATCCGATATCAGAAATAAGGAACTGTGCCTGAAGGCCATCGATCAGGCCCTCCGGCAGGTGGAGCTTTCCGAGCGGAACGCGCGGTTCGATTACATCCAGCTTCCCCTTTCGGACAATGGCGAGGGCAAAACCGCCGAGCTCTTCGTTTTCCGGCGCAAAAAGCAGAAGCGCGAAGGGGAGGCGGAGCAGGGCACCACCATCCTCATCGCGCTGGACACGCAGAACATCGGCCGCGTGGAAACGCTGCTCACAGCGTCCGGCAGCAGGCTTTCGCTGGAGTTCCGGCTGGAGCAGCCGGAACGGGCGGAAGAGTTCCGGCAAAAGGGCGCGGAGCTCGAACAGGCGCTGACGGACGCCGGGTTCAGCCTGACGGGCATCCGGTTCGCCGCGCTTGAAACGAGGACCACCCTTCTCAACGCGGCGGAGGCCGCGGGAGAAGCTGCCAGCGGGAACGTCCGCGGAGTGGATATCAGGATATGAAGCGTTATCAGCCCTATCAGGGCAGGGAAACCAGGGAAGCCGCCGCCCTGAAATACGAGGAAGGCAAGGACGCGGCGCCCCGCGTCACCGCGCTGGGGCGCGGGTATCTGGCGGAGCGCATGGTCAGGGAGGCGGAAAGCCACAACGTCCGGGTGGTGAAGGACGAGGGGCTTTCCCACATGCTGCACAGGCTCAGCGTGGGGGACGCCATCCCCGAGGAGCTGTACCGCGCCGTGGCGGAGATTCTGGCGTTCGTGTACCGCATGGACAAAAAGCCCATAACCGGGCAGAACCCGCCCGGCGGCGGACGATAGCCGCATGGAATACAGGGAATGACAAAGGAGACACAGCATGACGCTTGACGGGGTGAACGCAAACCGCATAACCGCCGCCGTGAACGGGTTCAAGGCAGCAGCCCGGCCGGAGGGCGAGTCATCTGGCGGCGCCTTTGGCAGCCTGCTGGCGGACGCCATTCTGACCCAGGGCGATAACGGCATCGGCAGCCCGTACCAGTACATCGGCAAACTGGTGCAGAACACCGATTCCCCGGGTGCCGTGATGGCCGCGCTGCTCGGCGCGAGGGGCGGGAACATCGCCCAGTTTGCCCTTTTCGGCATGCTGAACGCCCTGCTGGAGGACGGCGGGGGTTTTGGCGCGCTTTCCGCTGCGGGCGGGACCGCGCCCACGGCGCCGCCCGGCATGCCGCTGACGCCGGCGATTACCAATGATGCTTCCAGCCGGTCCGCGGCGAACTACGCCGCCGTCATCAGCCAGTTTAATGTGGAGCACAACCCCCGCTACGCCGTCAACCAGAAGGGCAGGGGGGATACCTACTGCAACATTTTCGTGTGGGACGTCACCCGCGCGATGCGCGCCGAGATCCCGCACTACTACAACGCCCGCACCGGCGAACCCATGCAGCGGGGGGACGCGGGCGCTTCCGAAATGAACGCCAACGCGATGTATGACTGGCTGAAAACCCACGGCCAGACCTACGGCTGGAGGGAAGTGAGCGCCGAGGAGGCCCAGCGCCTCGCCAACGCCGGACACCCGGTGGTGACGGCGCTGAAGCGGCCGGGCGCCCACGGGCACGTGCAGGTGGTCTGCCCGTCCAGGGATGGAACGTTCAACGCCGAAAAGGGCGTCACCGTCGCCCAGGCCGGCAGCAATCTGACGCGCTATTCCCATATTTCCGACCTTTTGGGAAGCTCCAGCCTGTCGAGAGTTTCCTATTTCGCCCATCTGTAACCGAAGACCGCACGGCAAGGAGGTGCTGTCATGGCGCTGACCATCAACAACAGCAACAGAATTACGGGTCTCGCATCCGGCCTGGAGACGGAGAGCATCGTCGAAAGCCTGATGAAGCAGTACCAGATGAAGGTGGACAAGCAGAACCAGAAAACCACCAAGCTCGAATGGACCGCGGAGGCGTACCGCGAGATCAACACCCTGATCAGGAACTTCCGCCAGGATTACCTGAGCGTGCTTTCCAGCACCAACATGATGTCCAGCACGGCGTACAGCAATTTCAAGGTGAACATGCTCACCGCGAACAGCGCCGTCAACGTTTCCGTTGCGTCCACCGCCGTGGCCGGGGAGTACACCATCGAGAGCATCGTGCAGCTCGCCACCGCCGCGGCCATCGAGAGCAAGAACGCGTTCGTCGGCGAAACGTTCGACAGCGAGACAAAGCTCTCCGAGCTGCAGCTTCAGCACATGCTGCAGTTTGAAACCGTGGTGGACGAAAACGGCGAAAGCAGGAACGTGATCTCCTTCTCCATCAACGGGAAGACCTTCACCTTCGGCGAGGACGACACCATCGGCAGCGTGATGAAGCAGGTCAACAACGCTGGCCTCGGCGTCACCATGCGGTACAGCAGCCTGAAGAAGGGCTTCATCCTGACCGCGGAGAAGACCGGCTCCCAGAGCGAGATCAAAATCGAAAACCTCAAGGGCAACGCCTTCTCCAAGGTGGACAGCGCCTTCGGCATCGCCGAGGACACCTACAAGGGGCAGGACGCCATCTGCACCATCGAAGGCATGCTGGTGACCCAGCCCACCAACACCTTCAGCTTTGACGGCATCACCTACACCCTTGCCGACAAGTCGGACACCCCCATCAAGTTCCGCGTCGAGCAGGATTACGAGACCACCGCCAACAACATCATCAAGTTCATCGACGCCTACAACGAGCTGATCGACAAGCTCCAGACGAAGGTCACCGAAAGGCGGTACTACGACTACGAGCCCCTGACCGACGCCCAGAAGGACGAGATGAAGGACGACGAGATCGAAAAGTGGGAGAAGTACGCCAAAAGCGGCCTGCTCCGCAACGACCCGTACATCAAGAACCTGATCTCGTCGCTACGTAGCGCCTATCTGTCAAAGCCCGAGGGCGTTGCAAAGACCCTTTCGGACATCGGCATCAGTACCAAGTCCTGGGCGGACGGCGCGAAGATCAAGGTGGACAAGGACAAGCTGCTTACCGCCCTGAAGGAGGACCCGGAAAGCGTCAGGAGGCTGTTCACCTCCACCGAAAAGGACGGCGGCAAGGGCCTGATGGTGAACATCTCCGACGCCCTGCTGAACTACTACAACAACACCACCGACATCGCGCTGGACAATCTGGACGACCAGATTTCCCGCTCGAAGGAAATCGCCGACAGGCTTGCCGAAAAGATGAAGGAAAAGGAAGAGGACCTCTGGGCGAAATACTCCCAGATGGAGGCCTCGCTCACCAGGCTGAACAGCATGTCCAACTGGCTCGCGAGCATCTTCGGCTGATCGCGCGGCGGATGAATCTGTCATGTTCCCCTCCCGCAAAGACCGCTTTTGCGGCCGGGGTTGAACGGATATGTAGTGAGCGAAAACAGAGTTGAGGAGATTGGAATCGTGAATACCGCAATCGCATACCAGAAATACAAGGAACAGGAAATCGCCACGGCCAATCCCATCGGACTGGTAATCATGCTGTACAACGGCTGCATCAAGCGCCTTAGGCAGGCGCAGATGTCGCTGGACAAAAAGGATTACGCCGAGACGAACACGCACCTGAAAAGGGCGCAGGACATCATCGCCGAGCTGGTGAACGGCCTGGATTTCAAGTACCCCATCGCCAACAACCTGATGTCGCTTTACGACTTCATGCTCCGCGAGATCGTCCGCATCAACATCGCCAAGGACCGGGAAGGCATCGAGCCGCTCGTGGAGATGCTCTCCAGTCTCAGGGACGCCTGGGTGCAGGTCAGCAAGACCTGCGGCAACTTGTACGAAGAAGAAGGGGCGGATCAATGACTGCCCAGCTGGAAGCGGGCCTCGTGCGCCTGCTGGAACTCAAGCGGCAGATGCTGTCCGGCCTGCTTTCCGCGTTCCAAAGCGGCGCGGAACACCTGAAAAAGGGCGACGTGCCGGCCTTTGACGCCGAGATGGACAAAATCGCCGGCCTTCCCGAGGCGCTCAGCGACCTTGAAAAGGCCGAGTCGAAGCTGCGGGCAGGCTGTTTCGTCCGCGGCGGCAGGGCCGCAGAGCTGGAGCGGGACATCGCCCTTGTGGCAAAGCAGATCCAGATCGCCTATGAGGACTGCAAAAGCGCCGCGCAGGGGCAGCTTGAGGAATACGGGCAGCGCATCAAAAACCTTCGAAATGCCCAGAAGGGCATACGTGGCTACGGGGCGCAGAGGCAGGCAGAAGCCGTCTTTTTCGACCAGAGGAAGTAACCGCGCGAGTATCGCAGTTTGGAGTTGAAGTCCATGAAAGTTGTTGCGGATGTCGCGAAAGTACCGCAGGGGTCGCAGAACGTGTCGGCCATCGGCGCCGGCCAGGCGGGCGGCAGCCAGAGCTTTTTGTTCTCGCGGCACCTGATGGATTTCAGCCAGGCCCAGCACGAAAAGTACATGGAGGATCTGAAGGAACGGATCTTCCGCCAGGGCGAGACCATCAAGCGCAAGGCGGACCTCGCCGCGTTTGTGGAGTACCGCAAGCTCATCGCGGAGCTTTTGGACGTGGTCGCCTCCAACGCCTACGCCTGCGCGCGCACCACCGCGCTGGACAGCCGCGGAAGGCGCAATGTGTTCGTGCTCATCCGGAAAATCAACGTCAAGCTGGACGAAATGGCCCAACAGATCCTGCAGGAACAGCAGGAGAATCTCCGCCTGCTCGAAATGGTGGACGAGATCCGCGGCTTGCTGCTGGATGTACTGCTGTAAGACATAAGAAATCAACGAGAGGAGAGCTTTTCAATGGAGGTCAAAGAGGAACTTCTGGAGCAGACGGAGGATACCCAGCACGGCAGGTATCTCACGTTCAACCTCGGGGAGGAGGTCTTCGGGCTGGAGATTCGCTACATCACCGAGATCATCGGCCTGCAGCCGATCACGAAGATTCCCGAAGTCGCGCCGTACATCAAGGGCGTCATCAACCTGAGGGGCAAGATCATCCCCGTGATTGACATGCGCCTCAAGTTCGGCAAGGAGGCCGCGGAATACACCGACAGGACTTGCATCATCGTCATCGACACCGAGGAACTGGTGGTGGGTCTGATTGTGGACAAGGTTTCCGAGGTCATGACCATCGACGACGCCGACGTCGTTCCCCCGCCGGATCAGCGGACGGGCATCCGCAATCGCTACATCAAGGGCATCGGCAAGGTGGACGGCGACGTCAAGCTCCTGCTGGACTGCAAGACGCTGCTGGACGCCGACGAGACCGAGGAAGTCGCCTCCATCATGTGAGGCAGGACGCCCCGCAGAGAAAACCAAACCCCGACCGGTTCCATGCCGGGTTTCCGGCTGCCTGCCGGCCGGGGTTTTGCAAACCTGAGCCAAACCGATTTGCGTTAAAGCAGGGATGGGTCCGGCGCAGAAGGCAGGGGCGTACAGCCCCTGATTTCTGACTGCGCCGGCAGGCCGGCGTTCGTGAAAGCCCGCGTCGCGCCAGCTCGCCCGCTTGCGGCTGTACAGGGGTTGTTCAAACATCGGCATGCATTGTATGATGGTGCCGGAGCCAAAAGCGGGCGCGGCGAAGCGAAGCTGGAGCTTCGCATCATGCCAGTTGGATTATTCGAACGGATTGCCCGAATGCAACGCTGAAAACATCGAAAAAGGTTGTGTCAGAATGAGTGCAAGGAAAATACGCGTCCTGGTGGTGGACGACTCCGCCTTCGTGCGGGAGTTCATCTCCTCCAAGCTGTCCGAGGACGAGGGGATCGAGGTGGTGGGCAGGGCGGTTGACGCCTACGACGCCCGCCAGAAGATCGAAACCCTCCGCCCGGACGTGATGACGCTGGACATAAACATGCCCCAGCTGGACGGGATCGAGTTTCTGCGCCAGCTGATGCCGAAGGATCCCCTTCCCGTGGTGGTGGTCAGTTCGGTGAGCAGCCGCGTGTTCGATGCGCTGAACGCCGGCGCGGTGGACTTTGTCACCAAGTCCAGCCTGCGGGACGATTCGGAGCAGCGCCGCTTCATCGTGGAGCTGACCACGAAGATCAAGATCGCCTCCATCGCGAAAATCCGCCAGAGCAAAAGCGCCGCCGCGCGCTGCACCCTGAAGGACGGCTGCCTGGGCCCGGCGGTGGACAACGCCATCGTCGCCATCGGCGCCTCCACCGGCGGCACCGAGGCGGTGCAGACCATCCTCAAGGAGCTGGGGAAAGACCTTCCGGGCATCGTCATCGTGCAGCACATGCCGCCGGTGTTTACGAAGCTGTTTGCCGAGCGGCTGAACAGCATCTGCGCCATGGAGGTCAAGGAGGCCCAGGACGGCGACGCCGTGCTGCCCGGCCGGGCGCTTATCGCGAAGGGCGGCCTGCACATGACCGTGGTGAAGAAAGCCAGCGGCATGTACGTCGAGTGCAGAGAGGGCGAAAAGGTCAGCGGCCACTGCCCGTCGGTGGACGTGCTGTTCTCCTCGGTGGCGAAGCTCAAGGGCGTCAAGAGCCTGGGCATCATCCTCACCGGCATGGGCAGCGACGGCGCCAAGGGCCTTCTGGAGATGCGCAGCGCCGGCGCGCGCACGTTCGGCCAGGACCAGCAGACCTGCGTGGTGTACGGCATGCCGGCGGTGGCGCACAAAATCGGCGCCGTGGAGACCCAGCTGCCCATTCAGGAGATGGCGGCCAAAATCTACGAATGGAAAAACAGGCTGTAGGAGCCTGTTTTTTGCTTTTTTAGGGGTCACAGATTAAAGTTTTGCCGGCATTTTACGATACAATGAATATGCATACTGTCGAGAGCATCTATCTTGCCAAGCTGGAAAAGTTCCACGCCGCGGCCCGGCAGAGCGCCGCGAAAGTGGGGGCGGGCTCCGGGGTTTTTGCCGGTCTGCTGAACGCCATCGGCGAAAAGCTGGGCGCGCAGCCTGCAAAAGAGACCGTGGAGCTGACGGGCACCCTGTCCGCCCGATCCTACGGCGCGAACGGGAGCTTCGGTACGGCGAAATGGACGGACATTGAATCCGCGATCGAAAGCGCGGCGCAAAGCACCGGGCTGGACGACAGCCTCATCCGCGCGGTGATCCGGGCGGAATCCTCCTTCCGGACGGACGCGGTGTCCAAAAGCGGCGCCATGGGCCTGATGCAGCTCATGCCCGGAACCGCGAAGGAGATGGGGGTCACCAACCCCTTCGACGTGCGGCAGAACGTTCTCGGCGGCGCGGCGTACCTCAAAAAGCTGGTCAACCGGTTTGGGGACATCCGGCTTGCGCTCGCCGCGTACAACACCGGCCCGGGCAGGATTTCCGCGCTGGGCATTGCCGACGCGGATGACCCGGAGCAGTACCGGAAGATATCCCCGGGTGTCCGTTCCTATGTGGACCGGGTGCTGGGGTACTGGCAGGAATACAGGAACGCATAGCGCGAAACGGAGTCAGTCATGTTGAACGATGCATTCGGCGGCATTGACCTGCTGCAAAAGGGGCTGGACGCGGCCTGGACGAGGAACAGCGTCATCACCAACAACATCGCGAATGTGGACACGCCGGGCTTCAAAAGCTCCAAAGTGGAGTTTGAGTCCTCGCTCAAGCAGGCCATGGAGGCGGAATCCGGCGGCTTCAGGGCCAAGACCACCCGCCCGGAACATTACGATTTTTCCGGTTCCGTGGAGAAGGTAAAACCTGCCATCGTGTCGAATAACGATACATCTTACCGCGCCGACGGCAACAATGTCGACATCGACTACGAAAGCGTCGAACTCGCCAGGAACACTTACTGGTACTACGCGCTCATCGAGCAGATCTCCAGCGAGTTCGCCAAGCTCAAGACGGCCATCAACGGATAACGAAAGGAGCATCCCATGGGGTTTCTTTCCTCGATTGACATCAGCGGCTCCGCGCTGACCGCCCAGCGGCTGCGCATGGACGTCATCAGCGCCAACATCGCCAACGCCGAGACGGTGGACCCCGTCACCGGCGAGCCGTACCGCAGGCGGGTGGTGGAGCTGAGCGAGCGCAAGTCCTTCTCCGCCGAGCTGAACCAGGCCATGAGCGCGGGCGTGAAGGTCAGCCGCATCGTGGAGGACGCGTCGGACTTCGAGCTAATCTACGATCCGGACAGCCCCTTCGCGGACGCGAACGGCTATGTCCGCATGCCCAACGTGGACGAGGTGGAGGAGCTCATCGACCTGATTTCCGCCACCCGCTCCTATGAAGCCAACGTCACCGCGCTGAACGCCACCAAGAGCATGGCGCTCAAAGCCCTGGAAATCCGGGGCTGATGACGGGAAAGGACTGTAGCCATGAGCGTTGAATCCATCAAGGGCGTCATGTCCAGCGCCCAGGCGTTTTCCCAGACCCAGGGCGCGACGCAGAAGAGCCAGGCGAACTTCTCCAACATATTGAGCGAGGCCATCGATTACGTCAAGCAGACCGAGGCCGAGGCGGCCAAGGCCAACGCGGCGCTCCTCACGGGCGAGTCAACGGATCTGCACACCGCCCTCATCGCCGCGCAGAAGGCGGAAATCGCCATCAGCTACACCGTCGAAATCCGCAACCGCGTGCTGGAAGCTTACAACAACATCATGAACATGCAGGTGTAAGCCTGCATGTTTTTCTGTGCGTTTCTGACAAAAATAGGCGCTGGCACGAACTTCCATTTCCATTTTCGCCAAAATATGTATTTTTTCCGTTCCCAAAAAATTGAATTCATTATATACTCTTAGGTAGGCCAAGCATTGACGGACGGGTAGGAAACCAATGGGAAAAATCTGGACTACTGTGCTTTATATTGTCGTCATGGCGGCTGTCCTCGTGGCTGCTTATCTGGCCACGAGGTTTTTGGCTCAAAGGGGGAAAAAGCTTTCGAGCCGGCACATCCGCCTGAGGGACAGCGTCATGATCGGGAGGGACAGGCATCTCGCCATCGTCGAGGCGGGGGACAAGACCCTGCTGATCGGCATCACCGGCCAGTCGATCAACGCGCTGGCCGAACTCGACCCCAAAGCGCTCGAACAGGACGACGTTTCGCTTCCCGGACAGGGCGCAAAGGGGGCCGCGGGTTTCCTTTCCCGATTGCGGGGCGCGCCGGAGGCGCTCGCCAAGGCGCGGGCGGAGGCGAGGCGGTCCCGCAGAAAACACATCGAGGACGAAGAGGATTACCTGAGCATGATGGACGAGGCGATCAAGAGAAGGATCAACCGCGACTTCGACCGAAGCGGGAGGGACGAATGAAAAAAGCCCTCCTTGTTCTTATGGCCATCGCCATGATCGCCCTGCTGGTGGGCTGCTCGCCGGTGACCGAAACGGGCGACGCGGACGAAAACACAGCCGTCGCCGCCGAGGCGGAGGAGGAAGGCGGCCTCATCGAGGTGCTGGGGGGCGAACGGTCGGACACGGTGCGCATCCTGGTGCTCATCACCATTTTGGCGGTGCTGCCCTCCATTTTGATCATGCTGACCTGCTTCCCCAGGATCATCATCGTGCTGAGTCTGGTGCGGAACGGCCTGGGCCTGCAGAGCATGCCCCCGAACCAGGTGCTCATCGGCCTGGCGCTGTTTTTGACGATGTTCGTCATGAGCCCGGTGATCAGCGAGATCAACGAGGTGGCGTACCAGCCCTACGTCCAGCATGAAATCGACGAGGACGAGGCGCTGTCGCTGGCGATGAAGCCCGTCCGCAAATTCATGCTCAAGCAGACCTACGAGAACGATTTGGGCTACTTCTGCTCCGCCGCCAACCTGACCGACCTGCAAAGCGTGGACGATATCCCGAATTCGGTGCTGATTCCCGCCTTTATGACCAGCGAGATCAAGCGGGGCTTCATGATCGGGTTCTTCCTGTACATTCCCTTCGTGGTGATCGACATGATCGTCGCCAGCGTCCTGATGTCCATGGGCATGATGATGCTCCCGCCGACGGTCATCTCCCTGCCCTTCAAGCTGCTGCTGTTCGTGCTGGTGGACGGCTGGATGCTGACGGTGCAGACCCTGATCGGCAGTTTCGCCTAGCCCAATCGACCGAGGAGCGAAAGAGAGAGAAGCATGGAACAAGCGGAAGTCATCGCCGTCCTGCAGGACGCCATCTCCACGCTGCTGACCGTGGCGGGCCCGATGCTCATCGTGGCGATGGTCGTGGGGCTGGTCATCTCGATCTTCCAGGCCACCACCCAGATCAACGAGCAGACGCTGGCCTTTGTGCCCAAGCTGGTCGCCATTCTGCTGGTGCTGCTGCTGACCGCGGGCTTCATTTTCACCAGGATGAACGAGTTCACGGAAAGGATGTTTTCCTATGCCGTGACCCTGATCAAGTGACATGAAGGCGATACTCGACAGCGTCAGTCTGCGGCTGGACCTTTTCCTGCTCATGTTTGTCCGCGTGTCGGCGTTGATTGTGTCTTCGCCGATTTTTGGTAGAAGAAACCTTCCCAACCTTTTGAAGGTGTGCTTCTGCCTCGTGGTGACCTACGTGCTTTTTTCCGTGAATCTGGACGCCGCCGCCCCGCAGTATTCCGGTTTGCTGGACTTCGGGCTGCTGGTGGTGAAGGAGCTGCTGTTCGGGCTGGTGCTGGGGTTTGTGACCACGATGTTCTTCTCCCTGGTGCAGCTGTCCGGCCATTACATTGACATGCAGATGGGCTTCGGCATGGTGAACGTGCTGGACATGCAGAACAATGTCAGCGTTCCCATCACGGGAAGCCTGCTGAACATCGCGCTGCTGATCGCCTTTTTCGGCGCCAACGGGCATCTGAGGCTCATCCGCATCATCGGGAACACCTTTTCCGTGATTCCCGCGGGCCAGGTTTCCCTGAACTGGGGCATCGGCATGGTGGCGCTGGATCTGTTTGTGCTGTCCTTCCTGCTGGCGGTGCACGTGGCGCTGCCCATGATCATCTCCGGCCTGCTGGTGGAGGTGGCGATGGGCGTCATCGTCCGCGCGGTGCCCCAGATCAACATCTTCGTGGTGGGCATCCCGCTGAAGATTCTCGTGGGCATCGCGGCGCTGCTGGTGGTGCTGCCCGTTTACGTTCACTTCACCGACGTGATTTTCGACAGGATGTTTGAATCCGTCGACACGATGATCCTGGGGTTGATGGCATGAGCGCAAAACCTGCAGGAGAAAGAACGGAAAAGGCGACACCGAAGCGAAAGCGGGAGGCAAGGGAGCAGGGCCAGGTCTTAAAGAGCACCGAGGTGGTGGCCGCCTTTTCGCTGCTGGCCATGTTCGGCGTGCTGATGGTGTTCGGCAACACGCTGGCGGACGGCATCATGGGCATGATGCGTTCCTTTTTCACCGTGGACCTGCCGGCCATGCTGGACAAGTCCTACGCCGTGAAGACCTTCGGCGAGGCGATCCTCTCCTTTTTGCGGATTGTTGCGCCCATGCTCGCCGCGGCGCTGGCCTGCGGGGTCATCTTCAACGTCGCCCAGTCGGGCTGGAACTTCACGGCAAAGCCGCTGACGCCCAAGTTTTCAAAGATCAACCCCATGGAGGGGTTCAAGCGGATCTTCTCCATGCGGTCGGTGATGGAGTTCATCAAGTCCGTTATCAAGATCGCCGTGCTGGCCTGGGTGGCGTACGGCGAGCTGAAAGGCCGCATGAACGCCTTCCCGATGCTGATGGGGCAGGATCTGATGCTCTCCATCCCCGCGGGCATGGACATTCTGCTCTCCGTGGGGCTGAAGCTGGGCATGGCCTACGCCATCTTCGCGCCTTTTGACTTTTTATACCAGTGGTGGCGGCACATCAAGGATTTGATGATGACCAAGGAGGAGCTGAAGGAGGAGTACAAGCTCACCGAAGGCAACCCCCAGACCAAGAGCCGCATCGCCCAGAAGCGCAAGCAGGTCAGCCGCATGCGCATGATCCAGGCCGTCAAGGACGCGGACGTGGTCATCACCAACCCCACCCATTTCGCCGTGGCCCTTGCCTACAGGGAAAAGGAGCACAACGCCCCCGTGGTGGTGGCAAAGGGCAAGGACTACCTGGCCCAGACCATCAAGGAAAAGGCGCGGGAATGGAACGTGGAGATCGTGGAGAACAAGCCCGTCGCCCAGGCCTTGTACTTCTTTTGCGAAGTGGGGGATGAAGTGCCGGAGGACATGTACAAGGCGGTGGCCGAGATCCTCGCCTACGTCTACAAACTGAAAAAGAAGCAAGGAGTGGGACCTTGAAGATTTCCGGAATCAAGATATCCGACATATCCATAGCCGCCGTGGTGCTGGGCATCGTGCTGCTGATCATCATACCGCTGCCCGTGGTGCTCATGGACTTTTTCCTGATCCTGAATCTCGCGCTCTCCTTGCTGATCGTGCTCATCACGCTGTACGCCAAGAAGACGCTGGACTTCTCCACCTACCCCACGGTGCTGCTGATGATCACGCTGTTCCGCGTGGCGCTGAACATCGCATCCACCCGCCTCATCCTCGGCAACAACGGCGACGCCGGCCAGGTCATCAAGGCGTTCGGCACCTTCGTCGTGGGGGACAACCTCATCGTCGGCCTGGTGATCTTCTTCATCATCGTCATCATGCAGTTCATCGTCATCACCAAGGGCGCCGAGCGCGTGGCGGAGGTGGCGGCGAGGTTCACGCTGGACGCCATGCCCGGCAAGCAGATGGCCATCGACGCCGACCTGAGCTCCGGCCTCATCACCGAGGCCCAGGCCAGGGAGCGCCGCGCGGAGGTCCAGCAGGAGGCGGACTTCTACGGCTCCATGGACGGCGCCTCGAAGTTCGTCAAGGGCGACGCCATCATCGGCATCATCATCACCTTCGTCAACCTCATCGGCGGCGTCCTCATCGGCCTTTTGGGCGTCGGCGGCAAGGTGATGACCTTCGACGAGGTGATCAGCGTCTACGCCCTCGCCACCGTGGGCAACGGCCTGGTCAGCCAGGTTTCCGCGCTGCTGATTTCCACCGCCACGGGCATCATCGTCACCCGCGCGGCGACGAAGGACAGCTTCGGCCAGGACATGGCGCGCCAGATGTTCAGCCAGTCCTCGCTGGTGTTCTACATCCTCGCCGGCATGCTTGCACTTTTGAGCTTTGTGCCCGGGCTGCCGACGATTGTGATCCTTCTCATAGCTGCAGGAATCGCATTTATCGGTTATTATAAGACACAGAAGGACAGGAAGCGGCAGGAAGAGGAGGTCAAGGATACCGCCGAGGTCACCGCGGCCGAAAAGCGCAAGCCGGAAAGCGTCACCGCGCTTTTGAACGTGGAGCTCATCGAGATGGAGTTCGGCTACGGCCTGCTCTCGCTGGTGGACGCATCCCAGGGCGGGGACCTGCTGGACCGCATCATCATGGTGCGCCGGCAGTGCGCGCTGGATCTGGGCATCATCGTGCCCATCGTCCGCCTGCGGGACAATGTGCAGCTTGGCATCCGGCAGTACGTCATCAAGATCAAGGGGCTGGAGGTCGCCCGGGGCGAGGTCATGCCCGACCATTTCCTCGCGCTGAAACCGGACGACACCGTGGAGCCCATCGAGGGCATCGAGACGGTGGAGCCCGCCTTCGGCCTGCCCGCGCTTTGGATTTCCGCCGCCAACCGCGAAAAGGCGGAACTGCTGGGCTACACCACCATCGACGTGCCGTCGGTGATTTCCACCCATTTGATGGAGGTCATCAAGCGCCATGCGGACGAGCTGCTGGGCCGCCAGCAGGTGCAGACCATCATCAACAACCTGAAGAACACCCAGCCGGCGCTGGTGGACGAGGTCGTGCCCAAGATGTTCTCCATCGGCGAGATTCAGAAGGTGCTGGCGAACCTTCTGCGGGAGGGCATCTCCATCCGGGACATCGGCACCATTCTGGAGACGATGGCGGATTACGGCAACATCACCAAGGACGCGGACGTGCTGACCGAGCAGGTGCGCCAGAAGTTCAAACGCGCCATCACCAAGCAGTTCATCCCCAACGGGGAGGGGCGCGTCATCACCCTCAGCCCGGACACCGAAAAGGCCATCATCGGAAGCCTCCGGCAGACCGACCAGGGGCCCTTCGCCGCCCTGGACCCGGCGCAGATCCACAGGCTGCTCGGCGGCATCAAAAAGGCGGCGGACAGCGCCATGAACCTCGGCATCACCCCGATTCTGATCACATCCCCCCAGATCAGGCGGCAGATGAAGAACCTTACCATGCAGGTGTGCCCGGACCTCGTCGTGCTTTCCTATAACGAGATCGAGCAGGACGTCAAGATTACCTCTGACTGGGTGGTGAGCGTATGATCGTCAAGAAGTACATCGCCAGGGACATGCAGGAGGCGATGAAAAAGATCACCGAGGACATGGGCCCGGACGCGGTGATTTTCGAGCAGAAGTACGTGCGCCCCAAGGGGATCGCCAGACTGTTCAAGAAGAAGATGATTCAGGTGGTTGCCGCTTGCGATCCCCGCCCCGCGAAGGAGGCGAGTCAGCAGCCCGTGAAACAGGAAAAGCAAAAAGGGATATCACAGCTCGAGAAGCCTTCCCCGCCCCCGCCCCGGAGCGGCGCGGCCATGGACGAGCAGGCAAGGCATCTGCTCGAGATCAAGGAACTCGTCAAGGAGCTTTCCGAAAAGGCGCTCGCGGCGGACGCGAAGGCGGAACCGCTGTATGACCGGGAGGTCCAGCGCGTGTTCGACACGCTGGTGGAGCGGGACGTCAACGAGGACCTGGCCAGGGAAATCGCCGACAAGGTGCAGGAGGTCGTCGAGGAGACGGGCATGGAGGCGCGGGCCGTCGCCCGCCAGCTGGTGCTGGACCGCCTGGGGGAGCCCTACCCGCTGAAGCTCAAGAAGTTCGAGCAGAACGTGCTGCTCTTCGCCGGCCCCACCGGCGCCGGCAAGACCACCACGGTGGCGAAGCTCGCCGGCATGCTGAAGTACAGGCGGAACCTTCGGGTGGGGCTGATCAACGCGGACACCTACCGCGTGGGCGCGATGGAGCACATCCGCATTTTCGCCGAAATCATGGACATTCCGCTGATCATGGCGTACGAGCCGGAGGACGTGCCCAAGGCCATCAAGGCGCTGTCCTACTGCGACGTGGTGCTCATCGACACCGCGGGCAAGAGCGCCAGGGACAAGGAGTACCAGCAGGAGCTGAACCGGCTCATCGAGCGGACGGGGGCGGACGAGGTCTTTCTGGTGCTGAGCGTCTCCACCGGCAGCAAGGCGTGCAGGGACCTGATCCGCAACTATTCCTTCATCAAGGACTACAAGCTCATCATCACCAAACTGGACGAGGTGGATTACCCGGGAAATGTGCTGAACATCGTCGAGGATTCCAAAAAACGGCTGGCATTTGTCACCGTGGGGCAAAACGTCCCGGAAGATATTCGTATCGCCGACACGCAGCTTATGGCGGACAGCATCGCCGGTGAACAGGTGATCGTCTGACCGCGACGGCCGCGAAAGGAAGTCGCACGCGCGGAAAACGCGTGCCGCGCTGACACGCATCAATTCCCAAACGGATTGGAGTCATTGCTGTGAGTGCCAACGAGAAACTGGTTCTGGGAGAAGTCATCGATATTTTCGCAGGGGACGAGGTCGTGCGCACGAAGGTGCAGGAAGTGATTTCGGACACCGTGTTTGTGGTGCTGCAGCCCACGATTCAGGGCATCCCCATCCGGTCGGAGGACAACGAGTTCACGTTCCAGTTCACGCGGCCCAACGGCTGCTACAGCTTCCGGGGGAAGCTCCATAAGGCCTATCAGAAGGACAACCTCTGGCTGTGCAAAGTGGAGCGGGTTTCCGGGATGGAGCGCTCCCAAAGGCGGCAGTACTACCGTCTGCCCATCATGCTGGACATCGTCATCGACATGGGCGAGGAAGCGGAGAAGGCAGAGGATGCCGAGAACGGGCAGGCGCCGAAGGAATCCCGGTTCTGCAAGGGGAAGACCGTCAACCTTTCGGAAAACAGCGTGGAGTTTACCTGCGATAGGGCGTTTGAGCCGGGCACCAAGGTGGTGTCGGTCATCAAGCTCACAGACATGGACGCCATTCTGCTCAACGCGGAGGTGTTCCGCTGCGAAAAGTCCAGTAAAAACCACCAGTATTCCGTGGTGCTGATTTTTGACAATATGTTCGAAAGGGAGAGAAAGATCTTAAGGAGGTTTGTTCTCCAGCAGCAGGCCCTGATGCTCAAGCGCAGAAGGTAGCGGCCTGTCCTATTCCGGAAAGCGGAGGGTGACGTATGGTGAAAGAAGCCGAAGTCAACAAGCTCTGGGAGAGATACCAAAAGGAAAGAACGCCGGAACTGAAAAACGAGCTGGTGATGCACTACATCGACCAGGTCAAGAGCATCGTGCTGCGGATGCTGCCCACCTACAAGGGCTACAGCTCCTATGACGACATGCTTTCCTGCGGCATTCTGGGCCTGATGGACGCCATCGAGAAGTACGACATTTCCAAGAAGGTCAAGTTCGAGTACTACGCGGCCATGCGCATCCGGGGCGAGATCATCGACAACATCCGCCGGCAGGACTGGGCGCCCTCCAGCCTGCGCCGCAAGATCAAGTCCATCAGCTCCGCCTACGCGGAGCTGGAAAGCGCCCTGAGCCGCGCCCCCACGGATGCCGAGATCGCCGAATCCCTCGGCATGCGGGAGGAGGAAGTGCAGAAGGCGATGGAGAAATCCCATATGTTCAACGTCCTGTACTTCGAGGAACTGACCCACGAGAACCACATCTGGGAATGCGCGGACTCCGGCACCACCATGGAGGAAAAGCTGGAAGACGACGAGATGGTGAAAATCCTGGGCGACCTCATCGAAAAGCTTCCGGAAAAGGAGAGGCTGGTCGTCACCCTTTATTACTACGAAGAACTGACGCTCAAGGAAATCGCGCAGATCCTCGGCGTCTCGGAATCCAGGGCGTCCCAGATTCATTCCAAGGCGGTCATGCTGCTGCGGTCGAGGCTGGACGCGGCCTATTCACAATAGAAGAAGCAGAGGGCAACCATGAACGAGACACATTATCTTTTTGCGCTGTATGTCTTTCTCCTCGTGTGCGGGGTGATCTGGTTTTACTCCCGCACCGTCGGCAAAGCCAAAACGAAGGACAAGAAGGGATACGACAGGGAGCAGCGGCTCTTCACCCTCTATCAGGAAATCGAGGACATGCTGAAGGGCTTTGAGCTCTACGTCGAGGAAGCCAAGGCGGAAATCGACGCCCGCCTAAAGCAGGCGCAGCCCCAGCCGCAGGACCAATGGGCCTCCGTGGTGGAACACGCCTTGAGCCAGGCCCCCGGCAAAACGATGCGGGAGGAGCAGCCGGAGGACGAACAGCGGGACGAGCCCGAGCCGTTCTTTCTCGCCCCCTCCAACGCGCTGGAGGACGTCATCGTCGAGCTTTCGCAAAAAAGGCCCAGGGAGCCGCAGGCGGAACAGCCCAGGGAGCCGGAACAGGAGAAGGGGGTTTCTTCTGAAACGGCCGCAGCTTCCGAACCCCAGCCCGCGGAGGAGAGTTCGCCCAGGCCCGTCCGGGCGCACAGGAAGAGGCGGGTGACCAGGATCCCCGCCCCGCCGATGGACGCGCGCTCCACAAAGGAAATGGTGCTGGAGTACGCCGCCAAGGGCATGGACCAGAGGGAAATCGCAAGGCTTTTGGGCATCTCCTCCCGCGAGGTGGCCCTGATCCTGGAACTAAAAAAAATAGCCCCGCCCCCGAAGGAAAGCTAAAGAAGCCCGCCTGAATAACGATATAACAATTGAGAGAATATCTCGTTTTGCGAGGGCGAAAGATGATTCGAAGCTTTTACACGGCGGGCACGGGCATGCTGGTCCAGCGGGACCGCATGGATGTGGTGTCCAGCAATCTGACCAATGTGGAGACCACTGCCTACAAGGCGGACACGCTGGTGCACGGCCGTTTCCGGGACATGCTGATCCAGCGCACCAACGACCCCGGCAGCACCAGGGAAGAGCGCCGGGTGGGCCCGCTGAACACCGGCGTGCACATCGACCGGGTGTACACCTCCTTTGCCCAGGGCAGCCTGGAGCAGACCGGCAGGAGCCTGGATTTTGCGCTGGACGGGGAAGGGTTCTTTGTGGTCAACACCCCCGATGGCGTGCGCTACACGCGGGACGGCAGCTTTTCCGTCAGCGCCAACGGGTATCTCGTCACCGCCGAGGGGCACTTCGTGCAGGGTGAAAACGGCAATCTCCGGGTGAACGGAGACGGCTTCACCGTAGACGAAGCGGGAACCATCACCGATGCCGAGGGCCGGACCGTCGGAACGCTGCGCATCGTGACGTTTGACGACCTGAACGGCCTTCGCAAGGAGGGCAACGGCCTCTTCGCAAATGCCGCCGCCGGCCAGGCGCGGCAGTCCCAGGCGAAGGTGGTGCAGGGCGCTTTGGAGGGCTCCAACGTGGACGTGGCTTCGGAAATCACCCGCCTGCTCACGGTGGCGCGGGCGTATCAGACCAACCAGAGGGTGCTCACCATGGTGGACAGTTCCCTGCAAAAAACCGTCAACGAAGTGGGAAGGGTGTGATAGCCAATGCAGTCCGTATACACCGCCAGGCACGGGCTGATCGCCCAGCAGCGCCGGATGGACGCGGTCGCGTCCAACATCGCGAACGTCAACACCGCGGGTTACAAGAGCCAGCGCGCCGGCTTCAAGGACGCGCTGTACACCCGCATGATCGACCCGTCGAACGTCGCCAGCGACGCCAACCTGATGCAGGGCAGCGGCGCGGTGCTCGCCTCCACCTACCGTGACTTTTCGGCGGGCGCGCCGATTCTGACGTCGCAGAAGCTCGACTTTTACCTGGAAGGGGACGGTTTCTTCGCCGTTTCGGACGGCGAACGGACCATGTATACGCGAAGCGGCGCCTTCGCCGTTTCGGTGCAGAACAATCAGAACTATCTCGTCACAGCGGACGGGTATTACGTGCTGGATGAGCGCGGCCAGCGCATCGCGCTGCCGCAGGACGTTTCCGGCCTGACCGTCGCGGAGGACGGCACCATCGACCTGGGCAACGGCAGCAGCGCAAAGCTCCGCGTCGTGACCTTCGTCAACAAGGACGGCCTGCTCCACGCCGGCAACAGCTGCTACCTTGCCACCGAAGCCTCCGGCGAACCGGCGGCGGGCGCCGCGAAGGTGCGGCAGGGCCAGCTGGAGTCCTCCAATGTGGACATCTCGCTGGAAATGACCAGGCTCATCCGCACCCAGCGGGCGTATTCCATCGCGGCGAGGGTGCTTTCCACCTGGAACGAAATGGAGTCCGAAACCAACAGCATGCTGTGACAGTAAGGAGAAGGGCGCATGAGTACGAACGTTGTGCAATGCAAGCATTGCGGCATCCTGTTTCAGTCCTTTGGCGCCGAAATCTGCCCCAAATGCACGCAGAAGCTGGACGGCGAGTTCATCGTCGTGAAGGAGTATCTGTACGACCATCCGCACGCCAACATCACCGAGATCGCCAAGGACACCGGCGTGGAAGAGCGGACGATCCTGCACTTTCTGCGGGAAGGCCGCCTGTCCGTGGACGGCGAGTCCGGCGGCCGGTGCGAGGAATGCGGAGCCCCCATCAGTTCGGGAAAACTCTGCAAGCGCTGCAAGACGGTGATGGACAGCGTGATGCAGGCGGCCAACAAGATCAAGGCGCGAAAGGAAGAGGCAAGGCAGGCCGCGCTCAGGGGCGGCAAGATGCATATGGACTATGGAAGCAGAGGGCTTTGGAGAGGAGACAAGCAATGAGAATCCATTCGATACCACCCAAGGATCTGATCAGCAGCTCCATGCGCGTCAGGGAACGGCTCATCGTGGACAAACCGGCCACATATTCCGAGAAGGCCGAGCTGACCAGCGAGGCGAAGACCTTTGTGGCAGCGCTTCGGGCCGCGAAGGAGGCGATTGAGACGGAGCCGGCAAAAAGCCAGCGCAAGGTTGAGGAGATTTCCCGGAGGATCGCCGAGGGAACGTACCACGTTTCCGGCGAGGACGTCGCCCGGAAGATGCTTGGCCTGTAAGCAGGCGATCGAGAAAGGAGCCCCCTCCTTGGACAATCCGCTTTTTCTGAAGGACTCGCTCAGCCGCGAAATCAGCGCCCTTCAGGATCTGCTGCTTCTTTCCGAACAGGAAAAGGAAGCCGTCATCCAAAACGACGTCCAGTCCATCTCATCCATTGTGGAGCAACAGCAATCCCTCCTCAACGCCCTGAAAACCATCCGAACCGAAAGGGAAGGCCGCCTTTCCTCCCTTTCCGGCAGCCGCGCCCCGGACGAGCCGCTGAACCTGAAGGACGTCATCGACGCCCTTTCCGGCGAGACTGGCGACGAGCTGAGGCGCCTTTTTGCACAGCGGGAAAGCGTGGCGCAACAGCTGCGCTCCATCACCGCGCTCAACAGAAAGCTGATTGACACGCAGCTGCAGTATACGTCCTACTGCGTCAACCTGATCACCGGTCAGGGCAGCACGCCGGGGACGTACTCGGAGTCCGGCGCCATCAAGGAGGGTGGCGCGCGTTCCATCTTCGATCAATCGGTATGAGGAAGACGAATGTCGGGAATTTTTTACGGCCTTGAAATAGCCAGAAGAGGGCTGAGCGTCAGCCAGCGCGCCATCCAGCTGACGGGTCACAACGTCGCCAACGCGGACACCAAGGGGTACACGCGGCAGCGGCTGGTCATCGAGTCCGTCTATCCCAATACGGGCAGCCGCCTGGCGGGAACGTTCGCCATCGGCGGCGGCGCGGAGGCGACCAGCGTCGAGCAGCTGCGCAGCGCCTATATCGACAGGCAGCTCCGCGGCGAGTACGCGAGCCTGGGTGAATGGACCACCCGCGCCGAGGAAATGCAGTTCATCGAGTCCATTCTGGACGAGACCGCCAAAACGGGCACCCTTTCCCAGGCGCTGGCGGATTTCTACCAGAGCGTCGCCAAGCTCACCACCGACCCGGACAGCGGCGAAGTGCGCACCAACATGCAGCAGAACGCCATCAAGCTGTGCGAGAAGCTGAATTACTACTACGAAAAGCTGGTGGACGTCCAGAACCTGTACAACGACACCATCAAGGTGCAGGTGGACCAGATCAACGACAAACTGGCCCAGATCGCCAGCTACAACAAGGAGATCTTCGCCTACGAGCTGGGCGGCCAGACCGCCGCGGAACTGCGGGACAGGCGCAACCTTTTGCTGGACGAGCTGGCCCAGATGGTGAGCATCTCCTACTCGGAGGACGACGAGGGCAGGCTCTCCGTGTTCGTGGAGGGGCACCTGATGGTGGAGCACATCGAGGCCGGCCGGCTGGAGCTGGTCGCCGACGGCACCGGCGCGGTCTCCGGAACGCCGGGCTACTACTCGGTGTGCATTTACGACCCCGCCACGAAGGACGTCGTCAAGGACCCCGACACCGGCGAACCGGTGAAAATCAAGGCCTCCGGCGGTTCGCTCAAGGCCTACCAGGACCTGCGCGACGGCGACAATGTGGACAATGTGGGCGTTCCCTACCTGATGGAGCAGCTGAACACCCTGGCGAGGAGCCTCGCCAAGTCGTTCAACGAAGTGCACGAGCAGGGGTACACCATCCCCTACGGCGGCGGGACCTCGAAAACCGGCGTCAGGCTGTTCGCCGTGCCGGACGACGACTATGCCAACGTCAACGCGGGGAACATCGCCCTGTCCGCCGACGTGCTGGAAAGCCCGCTGAACATCGCGGCGTCCAGCAGGCCCGTGGACCTGAACGCGGAGGACACCCAGAAGGGCAACAACGAAAACGCCCTGGCCCTGTACGCGCTGACGCGGAGCACCAGCATCGAAACCGTGTCCAACTTCCAGGACTTCTTGAAGAGCTTCGTGGTGCAGGTGGGCATCACCAGCGCCAGCGCCCAGGAAATGTCCAAAAGCCAGACCATCATTGTGGACAATCTCGAAAGCAGGCGGGAGTCCATTTCCGGCGTCTCCATCGACGAGGAAATGATCAACCTGGTTTCGTTCCAGTATGCCTACGCGGCGGCTTCCAGGGTGCTGACGGCGGTGGACGAGACGCTGGAGACGCTGATCAACGGCACGGGCCGGGTCGGCCGCTAGCCTGACTGCCTGACAGGAGGAAATCATGCGCATCACCAACAACATGATGCTGAAGAACTACCTCAACAACCTGAACAGCAACCTGACGACGCTCACCGACTACCAGTACAAGGTCGCCTCCAACAAGAACATCAACAAGCTGTCGGACGACCCCGTGGCGCTGATTTCCATCATGAGCGCCAACGCGAGGCTGCAGAAGAACGCCGAGTACCAGGAAACGGTGCAGAGCGCCATCGCCTGGCTGGAGCAGACGGACACCGCGGTCTACCAGCTGAACGAGGTGATCCAGTCCGCCTACGAGACGCTGGTCAACGCCGCGAACGACAGCATGGCGCCGGAGGACAAGGCGTCGTCCGCCGCCTACATCGCGCAGCTCAGGGACCAGGTGGTGGTCATCGCCAACACCCAGAGCGGCAGCAAGTTCCTCTTCGGCGGGTACAACGTCAACAGCAAGCCCTTCGTGGTGGACAGCACCGGCAAACTGCTGTACAACGGGTATGACATGATGGACTCGGCCAACCCCGATCTGGAGCTCCAGAAGGGCCAGTCCCTGGCCTTTGAGCTAGGGGCGGGCATCGTGATGGACATTTCCATCACCGGCGTGGAGCTTCTGGGCGCCGGCGAAAAGAACGTCTACTACGTGCTGGACAAAATCTACGACGCCCTGATGAACGACGCGCCCGCGGCGGAACTGGGCAAGTACATTACCGACCTTCAGGAGTGCCAGCACAACGTGCTGACCACCGACGCCAAGGTGGGCGGCATGATCAACAGGCTGAACCTGCTCAAGAACCGCTACGAGGAAGAAGAGCTGACCTACAGGGAGCAAAAGTCCATTCTCGAGGACGTGGACCTCGCCGAAGCCTACACCAACTATTCCATGGCGATGACTGTGTACAACGCCGCGCTGAAGGTGGGCACCCAGATCATCCAGGCGTCCATTCTGGATTACATGAAGTGACATGCGCGTGAGCGGCACACATCAAGGGAGGGTTGACCATGATTATCGAAACCCGGTTTGGAATCTCTGAAACCAGCGAAAGCAAGATCATCACGTTTCCGTTCGGCCTTCCGGGATTCGAAGACCTTCACAAGTTCATCATCGTCGAGGTGGACGAAACCAGGCCCGTCTACTGGCTGCAGTCGATCGAGAACAAGCACATCGCCCTGCCCGTGATCGTGTCCCTCGCCATCCTCAGCGATTACAACATCAACATCCGGGAAAACGAGCTGGAAGACCTGCAGCTCGAAAGCCCGGACGACCTGCTCATCCTCAACGTGGTCGTCATTCCCGAGGACGTCACGAAGATGACCGTCAACCTTGCGGCTCCGGTGGTCATCAACGCCAAGCGCGGCATCGGCAAGCAGATCATCATCGACGCCGCCGAGCTCCCGCTGCGCTACCCGGTGTACGAAGCCATTCGCAACAGCCTGAAAGGAGGGGAAAAGGATGCTGGTTCTGTCTCGGAAAACGGGTGAGGGCATCACGCTGGACCAGAACATCACCGTCAAGATCCTCTCGATCGAGGGTGACCGGGTGCGGATCGGCATTCAGGCGCCTCCGGACACGCGCATTTTCCGCAACGAGCTGCTGGAAGCGACCATCCACGCCAACCGGGAGGCTGCCAAGGCCCCGATCCTGGATTTTTCCAAACTGGACTGAGCATGATGGGCGCGCCTGCCGCGCCTTTTTTGATGCGGCCATCACGCCGAAGTGCAGATAAGCGAACCGGATCGCGGTTATCCCGCTGGCCGGCTTTTTTGGCCGGACGGCCATGCGGACGGCCATTATCACAGCCCAAATAAGGGGGCATTGCGGCAAAAAGCGGCGCATCCCGTGTTTTTAGCGCGCGCACGCACGCATGCCCGCAGTATCAAGAGCATAACAGACGCATCCGCACGGGCGGCAAACAGCCCGAACAGCCAAAAAGCGGGAGCGCCCCGCGAAAGCGGGGCGCTCATTTTGTGTGACCTGGCGGTCAGGAGAACCAACGTTACCTGAGCAGGGACAGCACGTTCTGGGGCGCGTTGTTGGCCTGGGCGAGCATGGAGGTCGCGGCCTGCACCAGAATGCTGGTCTGGGTGAACTGGGTCATTTCCTTCGCCATGTCGATGTCGCGGATGCGGCTTTCGGCGGCCTGCAGGTTTTCGGCGGAGGTGTTCAGGTTGTTGATCTTGTGCTCCAGCCTGTTCTGCA
>ENA-OWOZ01000381-OWOZ01000381.1-bioreactor-metagenome-genome-assembly--contig:-NODE-381-length-58642-cov-6.049910_pt1 | contig 58642 bp, 46 predicted proteins | sample MGYA00238140_ERZ651804 | MGnify/ENA primary metagenome ERZ651804 (study PRJEB26910, sample SAMN07631232) | bioreactor metagenome | isolation source: Switchgrass digestor | place: USA: Dartmouth...
AAAATCTGCCTTAAAGAAATGCCCGGGTATACACAGCTTTCCGATACACACAAAAGCGCATGCTGGCTTATGCAGAAGGAAGCTTTCGAACAGGAAAGGAGGGCGGTAAAATGAACAGGGTAAAAGACATGAATAAAAAACCCCAGAATGCCTTAATAGAGGTTCAGAACCTGAAGCAGTACTTCCCTGTAAGAAGCGGCCTGTTCAGCAAAAAATATGTCAAAGCCGTTGACGATGTTTCTTTCCATATTCAAAGAGGTGAAACTCTGGGGCTTGTGGGAGAATCGGGATGTGGAAAAACAACCACCGGAAGATCGGTCCTACGCCTTTATGAGCCCACAGATGGAAAAATCATATATAATGGAACAGACATAACAAAAGTTGATATGAAGCCTTACCGGCAGAAAATGCAAATTGTATTCCAGGATCCATATGCATCTTTGGATCCAAGAATGACAGTCGGGGATATTGTAGGTGAACCCATTGATATAAATAAACTGGCCGGTTCAAAAAAGGAAAGAAACGATATTATAATGGAAATGCTTCAGCGTGTGGGCTTGAGCAGTGAACATGCAAACCGCTATCCTCACGAATTTTCCGGAGGACAGAGGCAGCGTATTGGTATTGCCCGGGCACTTGCGGTAAATCCTGAGTTCATTGTTTGCGACGAGCCAATATCGGCACTTGATGTATCGATACAGGCCCAGATAGTAAATATGTTTGAGGATTTACAGGAAAAAATGGGATTGACATACCTTTTCATTGCCCATGATATTTCGGTTGTGAAGCACATCAGCAACAGGATCGGCGTTATGTACCTCGGCAAGCTGGTGGAACTTGCCGACAGCCATGAGCTTGTGTTTCATAACGTTCATCCCTATACAAGGTCTCTGATTTCTGCTGTCCCAATACCCGATCCTGCATCCAGCAGGAAAAGAAAGAGAATTATTCTTGACGGGGATGTTCCAAGTCCACTGAATCCGCCCAGCGGCTGCCGGTTCCGGACCAGATGTCCGTATGCCACCGAACGGTGCAAAACCGAAGAGCCCAAGCTCACCGAAATCAGTAATGGACATTATGTGGCATGTCATAATCTGGACAAGGTTACGGCCAATTCATGAAAAAGCAGAAAGAATCAAAGAAACAGAGGGACAATTCCTGCGCTTCCCTTTTCCGGGAAGCACAAGAATTGTCCCTCTGTTTTTTGGAATGACTGTTTCTTTACTTTCTCCTGCATCCTTCGTGCTTCATGTATGAACCATGAAAAATTTGGACATATTATCTAAAGAAAAAACTGGTTTTGCCATTATTATTTCCGGTATATACCAAATACATGCATTAACCAGTAAAAAGGAGTGATGAAACAGTGAAAAAGAGTATATTTTTTTTATCAATGGTTCTTATTATGAGTATGCTTCTATGTTCCTGCAGAACTGACAACCAGCCCGGGCCAAATGTTACCGGTACGCCTGCGCCGAAGCCTGCACAGCTTGCCGTACATGTTGGTTCAGAGCCCGATACTATTGACCCGGCATTGAATTCGGCTGCAGATGTAGCTACAATGCTGATTCATGCTTATGAAGGCCTGATGTCACTTGACCGGAATGGCACGCCGATATACGGGCAGGCAGAATCGCATACTGTAAGCGATGACGGGCTGACATATACTTTTAAACTTCGGGAAGGCCTTAAATGGAGTGACGGGAAGCCTTTGACCGCAAATGATTTTGTTTACTCATGGAACAGGGTTATCAGTCCTGAAACTGCTGCCGATTATGCATATATGTTTGAATCCATTGAAGGGTATGAAACGGGTAAACTGAATGTTACCGCTCCCGATGACAGGACGCTGGTGGTTAAACTGGCTGCTGTAACACCGTATTTCCTTGAATTATGTGCCTTTCCGGCATTTTTCCCCGTACGCCGGGACATAGTGGAAGCAAATCCTGACGCGTGGACATTAAACCCGTCAACATATATTGGAAATGGTCCATATATGCTCCAGGAATGGGTGCATGATTCGTACATCCTTTTTAAAAAGAACCCTAACTACTGGAATGCATCGAAAATTACCGGTCCCGATACCATCAAATTCATGTTGATGTCGGATGATAATGCCATTCTTGCTGCATTTCAAAACGGAGAAATTTTGTTTGCAGATACCATGCCCACCGATGAAATTGATGCATGGAGGGAAAAACCTGAGTTTAATTTGCAGGGACAGCTTGGAACCTATTACATCAGTTTTAATGTAAACAAACCGCCGCTTAACAACCCTATGGTCAGAAAAGCCCTTGTACTCGCGGTTGATCGGAATTATATCGTGAAGAACATTGGCAAGTCTGGGCAGCAGCCTGCAGGCGCATTCGTTCCGACAGGCCTTTCGGATGTTGATCCGAGCAAGGAATTTCGTGAGGTTGGCGGCGATTATTACGATACTTCCGATGAAGCTTACGAGAAAAACCTTCAGGAGGCAAAGAAACTGCTTTCGGATGCCGGATATCCTGACGGCAAGGGAATTCCGACAATAGAATATATTTATAACGAAGGCAGCGGCCACCAGCTTGTTGCAGAAGCTCTTCAGTCCATGTGGAAGGAAATCGGTGTGAATGTAAGCCTTTCATCACAGGAATGGAACACTTTCCTTAATACGCGCAAAAACGGTGAATATTATATGGCGCGAAACGGATGGCTTGGCGACTACAATGATCCAATATGCTTTCTTGATATGTGGATTACCGGTGGCGGGAATAATGATGCCCAGTGGTCAAATAAGGACTATGATGAATTAATCAGGAAAATAAAAGCCTCATCAGACAGGGAAGAACGCATAAAGCTTATGCACCAGGCTGAGGATATACTGTTTGATGAATGGGTTATATGTCCCATTTACTTTTATGTGGACATCTACCTGAAAAGCCAGAAACTGGACGGGTTTTATTCGTCACCCCTCGGGTACAAATACTTTATGTATACCACAATCAAGGATTGAATACCTGAAGCGCTGTAATATTACAGTGTTTAAATATGCTGTGCAGGTGCATAACCACAAAAACGGCTGGTTAAAAAGGTTCAAGAATAAAGATGACGCTTGTCCCCAAAAGACGGCGGTCATCTTTGCTTACATATCAGTTCTTCTTTTGCAAAATCTCCTGTAAACTCATCCCGGGCAATGAGAATGATTTTCCTTTCAGGTAATTAAGAATTGACGCATCGGAAGTAAAGTTGAACCTGATGAAACTGCTCCACAAAAGCTGCTTTTTGTACCCATATTTACGGTTTATACTGTTTACACCGTATTTTCCGTCACCCAAAACAGGGTGGCCTATATATGCCAGGTGGGCACGAATCTGGTGCGTCCGGCCTGTCACAAGCTCTACTTCAAGAAGCGACAGTTCCCCCGAAGTCTCAAGTACGCGGTAATTTGTCTGAATAGGTACGCTACCCGGATGATTATGTGAATATATTTTAACCAGGCTGTTATTTGCTTCCTTTACAAGATAAGCCTTTAAATTATCGCTTTTTTTCTTCGGACAGCCGTAAACAACGCACCGGTACAGTTTTAATATCTCGCGTGATTTGAATTTTTCGAACATTATATTCAAAGCATGCTCGTTTTTGGCTAGAACAAGAAGACCTCCGGTATTTCTGTCGAGCCTGTGGCAAAGCTGAGGGAATTTACCTGTTCCTTGCTCCGGGGTATTGCCTTGCAGGATTTTTTCGACAGAAGCTTCATTATCATCCTGGACAGGCAAGCCTTGAGGCTTGTTGACAATAAGTATGTTTTCATCCTCATAGACAACGGGTATATGGTATTTTTCCTTATATGAATCAATAATTTCATCGGGCAGATATAACTCCACCTTGTCTCCTTCTGCCAAAATATGATTTCCCTTGACTCTTATCCCATTAACTTTTACATCACGTTTTCTGAATGCTTTCAGAAGAATATGATACGGAACTCCGGGCAAATGCTTTTCTACAAATCTATCCACCCTTTTACCGTTATCTTTCACCGAAACTGAAAAAACGCGCATAAACACCCCCTGATGTTCGTTCTTCCACTAATTATGCGGTATTATATATCACGAAATCAAGGGTGATATGCGCATTTTTTCATATGATTTTAAAATAATAAAAGAAGGAGAATTTGCAATTGTTCATTCCGTAACCTGCTCCGGCTTCATTTTCTGGACTGCAGGAGCACATAAACTGGAAAGTGTGGCCTATATCCTACTGCCAAACAACAGTTTAGAATTTCCCCTTACTGATATGGCCTTCAAGCTCAGCCTTCGAACGCTGCTTGATAATCCAGGCCTCTTCTTTCGCTTTCTTAAACAAGGATACACATGGGGGATCAAGGTTAATTTCAATACCTTCCTCACATAACTGGACTATTCTCATGGCCAGTTGAACTATTTCCATATGGATGTCGTTTGTGCGATCCGAAGCATAAATTTTGTTTGCTTGTTCTTCGGTTAATTCTTCAAACTTTTCTTTCGGTGCTTCGCATTTGGGACAAAAATCAGGAGCTTCTTCCCCTTCATAAACAAATCTGCATACTGAACATTTGAATAGCTTTTTCATACCAAGCACACTCCTTTAATTAACTATAAGATTTATATACATTATAAATTACCCGAATTCAGGAATTAAAAACATTAAAAAGAAAAAGAACCTTTTAAAATTTGATTTGGAGGGTTTGCCTTAGTATAATTTAAATTAATAATATAAAAAATAAGGATTTTATCCAAAATCAAAAGGATGCGGAGGAAAGCATTATGAAACTGGCAACACCTGCACAAATGAAAGAAATAGATGAAATTGCCATACACAGGTATAAAATTCCGGGAATTATTCTGATGGAAAATGCAGCGCTTAATGTTGTAAAAACAGCTTCAGAAATGCTTAATGAGAATAATGCCGGGAAAGTTACGGTAATAGCCGGCAAGGGAAATAATGGGGGAGATGCCTTTGCAGCTGCAAGGCACCTTATGAAAAGTTACGACGTGGAAATAATCTCCCTGGCCGATAAGGATAGTGTATCGGGTGACGCCAGAGTATTTTTGGATATTCTTGAAAATCTTAATGCGGATATAAAATACTGCACCGGTACTGATTCGGTTAATGAAATAAAGGCAATTATAAACGGTTCTGATCTCATTATCGATGGTATTTTCGGAACAGGGATTCATGGCGGTATTAAAGGATTTTATGCCGAGGTTATTTCTGCATTGAACCGAAGCGGTAAAAAGATACTTTCAATAGACATCCCGTCGGGAATAAACGGGGAAACCGGGCAAGTTTGTAATGTGGCTGTGAAAGCAGAAAAAACCGTTACATTTTCCCTGCCAAAGCCTGGGTTATTCCAATATCCGGGCAGGGAATATTCGGGCGATATCATCATTGCAGATATTGGTATTCCGCATGAGGCCGTTGATAAGACTGATATTCCGGGTGAACTTCTGGATGCGGATTTCCTGCTTCCGCAACTTCCCGAAAGGCCAAAAGACGGACATAAAGGGACTTTTGGAAGGGTATTGATAATTACAGGTTCAGAAGGCATGACGGGGGCGGGAACACTTGCCGCATTATCGGCGTTCAAGACAGGCTCGGGCCTTGTATACCTGGCTGTTCCGCAATCCCTTGCAGCAATATATGGAACTACGGTGCCCGAAGCAATATTAATACCTTTAAAAGATCAAAACGGTATTATTTCGGATGAAGAAACCGATTTTTTAATTGGTAAGTCAATGGAAATGGATGCTGTGGTAATCGGGCCGGGTTTATCCCGTGAACCGCAGGTTGAAAGACTTGTGAACAGCCTGGTTGTTAATTGCCCGGTACCTATGGTAATAGATGCTGATGGGCTGAATGTGCTGGATTTGCAGGCTCTTATGAAACGGGAATCCCCTGCGGTACTTACACCGCACCCCGGAGAATTTTCACGTCTTAGCGGGTTAAGTACAGGGGAAATACAGAAAAACAGGATCGGGCAGGCTGTTGAATTCAGCATTAAGACCAATGCAACCGTGGTTTTGAAAGGCGCCGGGACTGTCATAGCGTGTCCGGACGGGAAATATTTCATTAATACTACAGGACATCACTGCCTTGCGGTTGCAGGTTCGGGTGATGTTCTGGCAGGCATGATAGGCTCATTTTTAGGCCGGAATGTACCGCCCGATATAGCTGCATGTCTTGGGGTATTTATCCATGGGAAATGTGGCGAAATGCTGGCGGAAAAAAGCAATGGGCAGGCAGGTTACAGGGCGAGTGAAATTTGCAGTGTGATACCATCTGTACTCGGAGATTTGATGTACAATAAAAAGTTATGCAAACGGGATTGACATGATGCCGGGTAATTTACAGTATATTTATGAAACTAAAAGCGGAAGGAAGGACCGACGTTGAATTGCAATCTAAACAGGGCATGGGCTGAAATTCATCTGGATAATATAGAGCATAATGTTAAGGAAGTGCTTAAAAGGGTTGGCAAAATGACCGAAATAATGGCTGTTGTTAAAGCGGACGCCTACGGTCATGGTGTGTTTGAAACGGTGCCCACTCTTATTGAAAGCGGAGCAAGCAGGCTTGCAGTTTCAATGCTTGACGAGGCAATTCAGTTAAGGGAATTCGGCATTAAAGTACCGATACTTGTTCTGGGTTATACCGAACCATCAAGGGCTGAGGACATAATTAACTATAATATTACACAGACCGTTTTCAGCCATGAGCTGGCACAGGCCTTGTCCGATACTGCGGTGAAAATGGGCAGGCAGGCTAAAATACATATAAAAATTGATACCGGCATGACAAGAGTGGGGTTTATGCCCGGATACAGTGCGGTAAAAGATGTGGTTAGAATCAGTGAACTTCCGGGTATAATTATAGAAGGGCTGTTCAGCCATTTTGCTTCTGCCGATGAAGTTGATCGGGAATATACGATGCTCCAGTTTGAACGCTTTGAAAGCATTGTTCAGGAACTTAACCGGATAGGGATATTAATTCCGGTTAAGCATATCGCAAACAGTGCGGCAGTAATTCAATATCCGAACCTGCATTTAAATCTGGTGCGCCCCGGTATAATGCTGTACGGGTTGTATCCATCCGATGAAGTGGATAAAAGCTTGATTGACTTAAGGCCGGCGATGGAGCTGAAAGCCAAAGTGGTGCTGGTAAAGGAAGTGGAAGCAGGAACACCGATAAGCTATGGCAGGACTTTTGTTACTAAAAGGAAAAGCCGCATAGCAACGCTTCCGATAGGATATGCAGACGGTTACTCCAGGCTCCTGTCAAACAAAGGAAGAGTATTGATACATGGGGAATACGCCCCGATTGTGGGAAATATATGCATGGATCAGTGCATGGTTGACGTGACCGATATAAAGCACGAAGTAAAAACAGGGGATGAGGCTGTAATTTTCGGAGTTCAGGGCAGTAATAAAATAACTGTGGATGAAATAGCTAAGCTTTGCAACACTATTAACTATGAGACAGTATGCCTTATAGGAAAAAGGATCCCAAGGGTTTATTTAAGAGGCGGAAAGGTAGTTAATGTAGTAAATTACCTTATTTAGCTGGCTTAAATCCAAATTTACAGTTTTATTATAATAACCTTTGTACATTTTCTGTCATATGGTAATGTATGAAACTTTTAAAAATTGTAATACTTATAGATAGAATTTACTTTTTTGATAAAAAATTATGTAATGTACATTTAATTTGACGGGGTTTACTAAAAAAAATATAATGAAATTGGAAAAATAATACCAGTGGGGTCAAATCCAGCACGGAGGAGTGAATGTTATGGAGATAAAAAGAGGGGATATCTTCTATGCGGATTTGAGTCCTGTAGTCGGTTCGGAACAAGGAGGCATAAGACCTGTACTTGTTATTCAGAATGATGTAGGCAACAGGTACAGTCCAACCATAATTGTTTCGGCAATAACATCAAGACTCAGCAAGACTAAACTTCCGACACACATAGAGATACCTGGAGAATTGTATGGACTAAGTAAGGATTCTGTTATATTATTAGAACAGATTAGGACTATCGACAAAAGAAGGCTGCGTGAAAAAACAGGCCATTTGGATGAAAGCATTATGATGAAAGTAAATGAAGCATTGAGCACCAGTTTTGGCCTCGAATCGGGTTATTTGCAGTAAAGATACATACAGCATAAGTTTATATCGAGGCTCAAAATGGGTCTCGCGGAGTACAGCCGGTGAATCTCAAAATATGCCAAAGGTCTGTGAAAAAGACCTTTGGCAATATAGCGGAAAAGTAAAGGTTTTATTTATTAATTTGGTAATTTCAGGGGGTAACAAAAGATGAAGAAGCAAGTGAATCTTCTAATTGTATGTGTATTGTTTTTTTCTGCAGTTCTTATAGCAAATGCCGCATCGTCTGCGCAGCCTGGAAGCGAATTTGATCCTCTGGTGACAAAAAGCTATGTGGACGAGCAAATTCAGAAATTATCAGAGAAAATCGGAAGCGGCAAATCTACCGGTGGTAGCAGTTCTTCAAAAACAGGCAGTGTCGATGAACAGGTCATTAGCAATCTCAGAACCGATGTCAGGGATCTCACCAATTTGATTATAGATGCTTATACTAAAATTCAAAGCCTTGAAAAACAGAACCTGGAGCTAATCCAAAAGATGCAGGCTCTTGAAAGCGGTTTTACGGTTGTTGAAGCTTCAAAAGGTCAGGCAGTATTGCTTGGAGCAGGCTCTGAAGCCATAGTAAGAAGCGGAGAGACCACTGCAATGACAGGAATGTATGGCGGGCTTGCAGATGTAACTTCCGGTATTGATCTGAAAACAGGGGATGTAGTCCCGAACCAGCATTTGTTAATATCAGCCAGGGATGACGGAAGAGGTATAAAGGTGGTATCAGATGTGGCCTACTTGTTAATCCGTGGCAGTTACACAATCCAGTAAAATAGGTCCCTTACTTTCTGAATTGGTGTTTGCTATGGATAAAAAGCGGATAATTCGTATATTGCTGATTTTCATATTATTCTTTCTGACTTTCCGGTATGGAATTTTCCCGATTATAAATGGCCAGGAGCTTGAAAAAAGGACTATGAAAGCGAAGGGGCCCGAGGGAGAGAACAAATATGCGCTGGCTGTGTTTGGTGCAGAACCCGAAGGCATAGCGGCAGCGCTGGCGGGAGCAAGGATGGGGCTTAAAACCTTGCTGGTAACTGAGGACATAGATCCGGGAAGTTATATTAAATCTGCCATGATTGCGTATACTTCCCCTGACTACGCAGTGATAAACAAGGAGAAAGTTAACCTGAATACAGGTATATATACCGAGTTATTCGGGGACACCGGCGGCAATTTTTCTTACCGTGACTATACTCTTTCTGTTAAGCAAATGCTTGAAAATGAACCGAATATTACTGTATTTTATAATGCAGCTTACTTGTCTGTGGAGACTTATGAAAACACGGTCAAGTCGGTTTCAGTTTATCATGAAGGACAGACAAAAACAATTGAAGCCCATTATTTTATAGACGCTACCGAAAACGGTGACGTTTTGATGTTGTGTGATGTTCCGTATTTCCGTGGTTCCGAAGACATAAATGTACCCAATTCGTATATGCCTGTAACGTTCAATTTTGTAATTTCAAACGTTTCATGGGACGATATTCAGAGTATCGGAAATCAAAGCCGGAATATAGAAGACTTTAAATTCGTCATGGGCCAATACCAAAAGCACAGCAAAAAAACAAAGATTTCAAATTTAAGCTTTATAGGGCAGCCTAATGATGAAGTGGTTATCAGTGGTATACGCATGCATCAGGTGAATGTAAACGATAATGAAATGGTCAGCGAGGATTTTTATGATGCGCTGACTGAGGCGAAAATGCTTACAGCTTTTTTGAAAACGGCATTTGTCCCCTTTGAGAATTGCTCATTTAAAGCAGGACCGGCAAATTTCTATATCCCGGAATACAGGCATTTTGAAGGACGGTATATGCTGACCGTTGAGGATATTCTGGAAAACAGGAATTTCCGGACCAAGGTGGTTATGGCATCGGGAGCAGTTGATGCGGAGAAATTTATAAGCGCTGAAATGTCAGAGGAATTTACATATATACTTGGAAATCCTGTAGTCTACAGCATTCCCCTTGAATGCTTCATATCGAAAAATTATGATAATTTGCTGATGGCAGGCAGAAAGGCCTCTTTTTCATCATTGGCGGCAACAAGTGCGGGCAGGTTGCCTGTAAGCATAACAGGGGGAGAGGCTTTGGGGGTCACTGCGGCATACTGCTATCTTAACGATATGACACCAGCTGAGTTATATCAGGCAGATGACAATGTAATAAGAGATTATCAGAAACTGTTGAAAAGATCAGGGATTACCCTTATGGATTTTGATGAAAGGAATCCAAATGAAAACCACTGGGCATGGCCTGCGGTAAAGGAACTTGTCAAGTATGGGCTTGTTGCAGGGGGTATGGACAATGATTACATTTTCGATGTTGAAGCATACCAGGAGAACCTTGTCACATTAATTGTAAATATGATTGTTAAAGCTGCACCCGAAAAGTATACTCTTAAGCTTGACAACCGTATCAGGCCTTATTCTACCGAAGATTTGCTTACAGGTGAGAAAGCCTGCGAAATTGTACTTAGAACACTTGACATTCCGTTTGATCAAGGTTATGCATATGCGAAAGTAAAAGAAAAGAAGTTAATTACTGATGAGGTTTTGCAGAAAATAAGTCCTGATTCTTATGTTACAATGGATTGCGTTTATGTCCTTACACAACAGGTGGTAGATTTATTGAAACTGTTGGACTAACCTGAATTTGAAAGACGACTAAATTGAATTGTCATCAAGGTAATCAGCTATCAGGAGATCTACAAATTTACCGTAGCTTTGCATCCCTGCGGGCTGATTATTACTTTTGAGATAGGTTTCATTCACCTTGTCGGCAATTTTTGAAGCCGTTTCTTTCTGATGCTTGTTCCAGAAGTCCCTGATTTCATTCTGATCGTTTTTAATTTCTTCGCTCAGAAGCTGCGAAATCTCATTATACAGCCCGGGGGACTGCCTGTATAACGCATTTCCTGCATAAGTTAAGGCCGAAAGGTACCCTGAGTACTGGAACAGTATGTCAGGGTGGCTTTTACAGGCTAAAAATGCGGCGTAATTTGCCTCATCTTCAAAAGTAATTCCCATCTGGTGGGCAATTTCGTGGCATGCTGTGTGGGGAAGGGTGACCAATGGCGGTTCGATGTTTATATTGGGCTCCCCCGTTATAAAGCTGTATACTCCCGTATACCCGGATATGGTTTGTATCCGGGAAAACAGAAGCCCTTTTACCCTCACCCTGTCTGAGCGGAACAGATCATATTTCTCGGCAAGAGGCCTGTAGCCCTCCCATGCGGTTTCAAGTATGTTTTTTACACCGGCCCTGTCCGGGAGCGTATCCTGAACATTTGATAAAATACTGCGGGCATCATTTGCTTTCAATACCAAAGCTTTGTACGTCTGGGCAAGATCCTCCACAGACGCTTCGGTTACATTAAGCCCCAACTGATCTTTCAGCGGCAGGCGGTAATTATTTAGGCTCCATAAAAACTGGAAGAGGAAAATGCCAACAGAGAACAGAAAAATAACAAGGGTTGCAAAATTTAATATTTCTTTGGCATACTCCTTTTTAAAAAAAGAACGGATAAGCCTTACTACTCTGTATAGCCCGAATATAATAAGGGCAATAATAATAAATTCGTATAGGGAAAAAGGAAAGAGATTCGCAATTGATGTCTGGATTTTGGAACTGACCGGAAAAATGCCTCTTGAAAAATATTTCTCAATCAGGCCGGGATAATGCCCCCCAATCCTTTTTGCAATCTGGGATATTAAAATAAGTACTGCCGAAATTATAAGCAATACTGTCTCCCGCTTTTTGTAAATGCCGTTTTTTGTGGAAATATTGCCCAACATTTCATCTCGCTTTCCTGAAAAACCGTTTTTTCAGTGTTAAGATCATGAACCGTGGCAAATCCTTCATCCGTTTATATCTCCATGGTTCGCGTATAAGCCTGTGCAGCCATTCAAACCCTGCTTTCCTGATAAATTCAGGTGTTAATGATACTTTACCGGCAAACACATCGATGCTCCCGCCAACGCCTATAAGTACTTTACAGTTAAGCCGGTACATGTTTCTGTTAATCCATAGTTCCTGTTTCGGCGCGCCCAACCCGACAAGAACAATATCGGGATTGGTGCTGTTTATTTTCTTTATTACGGCGTCTTCTTCCTCAGGTTTGAAATACCCGTGATCATATCCCGCTATTTTTATCTTTTTATATTCTGCTATTATATTCACAGCCGCCATTTCAGCTACTCCGGGTTGTCCGCCGAGTATATAGAAGCTTACGTTTTTCCCTGAAAAAACTCTGAACAGATTTTTAACCAGGTCAATGCCCGAAACCTTTTCTTTAAGAGGCGTTTTCAATATTTTCGATGCCAGTACAACGCCGGCTCCATCGGGTACCAGCAGGGCGGCATTGTTAAGGACGTTTTTGAACTCGGCATTTCTCTGTGCCTGCATAATGAATTCCGCATTAGGGGTATATATCGCCCGTGGAACAGAGGTACCCTCTTCCACCCAGTTCTTAACCAGCTGAACGGCCTCGCGCATTGTAACATTATGAATTTTAACACCATGGATGTCAACTTTATTCATATGTCTTATCCTCCGTGTGCTTTTAACCAGTATATTATATCCCATTTTTTCAATGTCGAAAAGATGTATGGCAAGTTTAGCCCGGGCAAGCCGAAACTCGCAAAAATGCTACATAAAACAGCGGGTGATTCGGGTGATTTTGGTGACGCAGAGCAACACACTTCAAAGCTATGCTGCATACCATGTAGTCAAGAGCGTGAGGGTGAGCGATCCGTGATATGGAGACCTCAACGCTGGATTAATTAATAATTATGAGCGGGTCAATAATGCTTCGCGTAATTTAAATGTTGCGTTTTTGAACATAACATTGTGATTCAATTGCAAGCAATTGATCGGGTTGTTATAATAAATTAGCGCATACATAATAGTTTAATTTAGCGACAAAAATTTAATTAAATCGGAGGAGCTAAGATGGATCTTATTCAGGGGTTGAACCCTCAGCAAAAAGAGGCAGTGCTGCATACAGAAGGCCCGCTTTTGGTGCTGGCAGGTGCAGGGTCAGGAAAAACAAGGGTTTTGACTCACCGTATTGCTTATTTAATTGAAGAGAAAGGTGTTGCACCATATAACATTCTGGCCATAACATTTACCAATAAAGCTGCAAGAGAAATGAAGGAGCGCATTGAAAGCATTATCGGGCCCAGGGCGCTGGACATATGGACAGGTACTTTCCATGCCTGTTGCGTAAGGATATTAAGACGGGAGATAGACAGGATTGGTTTTGACAGGAATTTTGTAATATATGATACTGCAGATCAGGAGACTTTAATGAAAGACTGCCTTAGCCAGCTGCAGTATAATGAAAAAAACTTCCCTCCCAAAATGGTGCTGGGTGAGATAAGCAGGGCAAAGGATGAAATGATATATCCTGAAAGGTATAGTTTGATGGCAGGTTCTGATTTCAGGCTCAGCAAAATAGCAAAACTTTACGATTTGTATCAAAAAAGGCTTAAAGCCAATAATGCCCTGGACTTTGACGATATTATAATGCATACACTGAAAATATTTTCGGATTGTCCTGAGGTGCTTGATTATTACCAGAGCAAATTTAGGTACATCCTTGTGGATGAATATCAGGATACCAATACCGCCCAGTATATGCTGGTAAGCATGCTGGCCGGGAAGTACAGGAATGTTTGTGTTGTCGGTGACGACGACCAGTCAATATATGGGTGGCGTGGAGCCAATGTCCGTAATATTCTTGAGTTTGAAAAAGACTTTAAGGGCTGCAGGGTAATCAAACTGGAGCAAAATTACAGATCAACCGCGAACATATTGAATGCGGCGAACCATGTTATCAGGAATAATTATGGGCGCAAACAGAAAACACTCTGGACTAAAAATCAGCAAGGAGACAAGGTACAGGTTTTTGAGGCATCTGATGAGAGGGAAGAGGCGTGGTACACCGCAAATATAATAAGAAACGAGGTTAAAACAGGAAACAGGAAATACCGTGATTTTGCCATCCTTTACCGAATCAATGCACAGTCCCGTGTCTTTGAAGATGCATTTATGAAAAACGGGGTTCCCTATAAGATTATCGGAGGACATAAATTTTACGATCGCAAGGAAATCAAGGATATTGTCGCATACCTCAGGGTTATACAGAACCCGAATGATGATATAAGCCTGAAAAGGATCATTAACGTGCCAAAAAGGGGGATTGGCAAGGTCACGCTCGATAAAGCCGAACAACTGGCTGTAAGCAATGGTGTAAGCGTATATTCAATAATCACACGGGCAGAATATTTCCCGGAGCTTTCCCGCGCTGCAGAGAAACTGAAAGCTTTCACAGAAGCCCTGGCAAGATTTAGGACAATGCTCTCTTATACAAATCTTGTTGAATGGATTAAAACAGTTATTGAAGAAAGCGGTATTATCCAGGAACTGCAACTGGAAGGAACTGACGAAGCCAGGACACGTATTGAAAATATCAGGGAATTTCAATCGGTTGCGGTGGAATTTGCCAACAACAGTGAAGAGGAGAATCCTTCTCTTGAAGACTTCCTGGCGCATATTTCCCTTGTAGCCGATGTAGATGACCTTAAAGAAGAGGACGACAGGGTTGTTCTTCTAACAATGCATAGTGCCAAAGGCCTTGAATACCCGGTGGTATTTCTTACCGGAATGGAGGAAGGCTTGTTCCCAAGCATTCGGTCCATTGGCTCGGAAAGCGAGATGGAAGAGGAACGCCGGCTTTGTTATGTAGGAATTACAAGAGCAAGGGAAAAGCTGTATCTGACATATGCAAAATCAAGAATGCTGTTCGGAAATACAACATATACAAGACATTCAAGGTTTATTGATGAAATCCCTCCGGATTTACTGGATTATCCCGAAAGCAGGTCATATAATAATAACAGCGGATACCGGCTGACTAATCAGGCTACCGAATCCAATATGTGGAAACAGCGTACTGCTTCATTTACGCAAGCCCAGGAAATTGAGCCGTTTGATATTGAAGTTGGCGCCCGTGTTTTACATAAAAAATTCGGTGAAGGTACCGTAGTAAAAAAAGAACCCGAGGGGTCGGATTACAAGCTTGAAATAAACTTTGATGCATATGGCATGAAAAGACTGATGGCATCTTTCGCAAAACTTAAGCGGTTATAGGCGGCAAATGTTTATTTCCTTTGAGGCGGCACATATTTTTTCCCTGCTGTGGGCATACTTCAGGAAGAATGCTTAATTGTGGGAGGGGATTTCATTGAGTGATTCTATCTTGCCTGATGAGCTCAAACTGGTAGGAGAAAACTGCAGCCAATATCAGCAGAGAAGGTACAATTACAGCAATGTCATGGGGTTGTATGAGGATGAGGGCATATCATGCAATACCTGTAAGAACTGGTCGGGTTTCAGGTGCATAGTTGATGCATATGATAACGTTGCTGTAAATCTCGGTATACTCCCCGAAGAAAGATAAGACTTGGAAATTTCCGGGAAAAACTGTAAAACGACACCGAAAGACATTAGTAATCTGTATAATCTATTATACAGTCCTACTAATGATAAAACCGGGAGGTCGTTTTTCATGAAAGGTACATCAGTGTACAGCCGTAGCATCTCAGTTGCGGGCAGGAAGGCATTTGCATCATTGAACAGGCTTAAGCTTGCATCTACATCAGATATATTAATGTCTGTTTTTTGCGGGATTATATCACAGGGTACGCTTTTGGGTATCCTTAAACCATTCGGCCCTTCATTCTATGCAGCTTATTCGGGTGGCACAACAGCTAAAGTACTGATGACGGGCCTTATTTTTTTGTGGAATGTCATACGGGGAGATCTGTTTTCGGCATTGAAGCAAACAGCGGTCATTCTGCTTTATGAATGGATAAGAAAAATTTTCATACGCAACGAAACTGAAACAAGTTACCTCAAAAATTCGCTGTTGGTTTCAGTTGCCACAGTAATTACGGGTATATTCATTTTTATTGTAAATAAACAGATATTGGAATCCCTTCTCATAGTTACAATGGAAGTAGTTCTTTCGTGTATCCTTACAGTGGTTTTCGCCACGACAATTCACGGGCAGGAGTCAGATGGCTCCGGTGAACATAATAATACAGGATACTTCGGCGCTTTGGTGCTTGGCAGTGCTTTCCTGCTTGGTATATCCGGAATTAAAATAACATGGTTTCACGTTGACAGGATAATAGCGGGGATTAGCCTGCTAATGCTCACCAGGCACTTAGGTCCCGGTTTTGGTGCCTGTGCGGGCTGCATGGCCGGACTTGCGTTATCGGCGGGTTTTTCAGATTCATTTATATCCCTTGCCGGCATATATGCCGTATCCGGGATGGCAGCAGGGATGCTTTACAACTCAAAAGTGGCGGCAGGAAGTGTTTTCTTCCTGGTACAATTTCTCTTCATCATTTTGTCACCTGGTTTGCCAATGAATTATTTTGATGCCATAATTCCACCCATTCTGTTTATGTTCATTCCCGATCTGAAAGCCGGGAAGGTGATGATGATAAAAAACAGGATAGAACATACATGCTGTGAATCCGAAAAAATTGAAAGGATACAGCATTTTGTATCCGAAAAAATCTGTGATATGTCAAAAGCACTGTATAAACTCGGCAATACACTTGAACGCCAGTTAGGAGAATATGAGCCGGGCAGCGAAGACGTCTGCAATTCAATAATAGATCACCTTACGCAAAAGGTGTGCAGTTCGTGCAACAAATCCAATGTATGCTGGGAAATGCGGCTGTTTTACACATACAAAGTTATGTGCAATCTAATAGAGTCAATGCAGACAGACCAGACTGATTCAATTGGTGAAGCCGAGCGTGAACTGACCCTGTTTTGCGTAAAATCCGGCATGGTTCTGGATGTATTGTCAAGGATAATTGAAATAAAGCGCGTGGACAGGGTATGGCAGAAAATTTTACATGAAAGCCGCAGTGTAATACCTGAACAGATTTACTGCGTGTCCGAGGTACTAACCAAACTTTCAGGAGAAGTGCTGAGCAATGTAAAATTCTTCAGTGAAGAAGAGAAAAACATTGAAGCATTGCTGAAAAGGAACGATTTTCCTGTAACAAAGGCAGAAGTAAAAAGAGGCAACAACGGCAGGTTTCATGCGCTAATCTGGCTTGACTGCTGCAAAGGACAAAAGTTATGCCGTAAGCTGATAGAAAGTGCAGTGACCAAAGTATTGGGCGTTAACATGGTTATGGACGAGGATGACTGCAAAAACCGGGGAAGGGAGCAATGTGTTTTATCGCTTAGGGAAAAAGAAAACCTTGGGGTTATCACAGGTATTTCTAAAGCAAAAAAGAGTAAAGCAAGCATTTCGGGGGATTCCTTTTCTTTCCTGAAAACAGAGGAAGGCAAGTATGTTGTGGCGTTAAGTGACGGAATGGGAAGCGGAAGGGAAGCAAACAAGCTGAGCGAAACTGCTATCGGTTTATTTGAACAGCTTCTTAATTGCGGTGTTTCAATCAGATTGTCGCTGAATCTTGTGAATATGCTGATTTCAGTTAAAAACTCCGAAAAATATGCAACAATGGACATAGCTTCAATAGATTTATACACCGGAGAGACAGAGTTTTTCAAAATGGGCGCGATGCCAAGCTTAATTGTAAGCGGAAATAATATGGACTATATACAGATAAATAACCTGCCCGCAGGACTGCACCGGGAAAGCTCGGTCATGTGCGAAAAAAGGAAATTATCCGACGGCGAATTTATAATTATGATGACAGATGGGGTTTATGAGAAACTGAGCGAAGGGTTGGGGGACAAATTTCTTGATAAAGTGATCAATGAGAAAAATACGCTGAATCCGCAGGAAATGGCTGATAATCTGCTTAAAAAGGCATGCGGGGATAATGAAAACATTGGTGACGATATGACGGTGCTTGTGGCAAAACTGTGGCGTAAGACAGGATAAAAAGAACCTTACTGGTTCCAGTAAGGTTCTATCCAACAGCTCTAATTTTTTTTTCGGCAAGAAACATTTCACCAACTTTGTCTACATCACCGGCTCCCATGGTTAGAACCAAATCTCCTGCCGATGAGTCATGAATAAGGGAGTCGACAACCCCCTCAAAGGAAGAAACATAAACCGCATTGCTGAAATGCTCATTAATTTTGTTTACAAGATCGGATGAGTGTATAAGGCCGTCGTCATTTTCCCTTGCCGCATAAATATCTGTTACATATACCTTGTCTGCAAGGGTAAATGCTTTTGCAAATTCATTCAACAGTTCTTTTGTCCGCGTAAAGGTATGAGGCTGGAACACGCATAATACCTTGCCCCTTGTACAGCTTCTTGCGGACTTCAGGGTAGCAATAACTTCTGTCGGATGATGGGCATAATCATCAACAACTTTTATTCCGTCAACCGTCCCTTTGTGCTCAAAACGGCGATGTGTTCCCTTAAATTTTCTCAAGCTGTTTTTAATAATTTCAGTTGGAACGTTCAATGCGCTGCAGGCAGCAAAACATGCCAGGCTGTTGCTTACATTATGAATGCCCGGAATACTCAGCTTCATACGCAAAATGCTTTTCTTCCCGCAAACCACGCGAAAAGACGGGAAGCCATTCTCATCAAAAGTAATATTTCTGGCTGTCCAGAAAGCGTTTGGAGAAGTCAGGCCATAAGTTACGGTTTTACATTTCAGTTGTTGAAGAATACGAAGAACACGCTCATTATCCGCATTTCCTATAACAATTCCGTCAGGGGGAATACGGGATGCAAAATTCAAAAAAGAGTCGGATATCTGATCAATATCGTGGAAATAATCCAGGTGGTCGGGTTCTATATTAAGAATGATACCCATGTAAGGGTTCAGTTTCAGGAAACTGTCCTTATATTCGCAGGCTTCGGTAACAAAGAAATCCGAATTCCCGATTCTGGTAGTACCTCCAATAGCATCGAAAATCCCGCCTATATGAACAGTTGGATCTTTATCCGCCTCCATTAAACAGTAGGAAATCATCGAAGTAGTTGTTGTTTTTCCGTGCGTTCCCGAAACAGCGATGCTTTTCCCGTACATCTGCATTATTTCTCCTAATAATGTGGCCCTGTCGATTACAGGAATGCCTTTTTTCCTGGCAGCTTCAAGCTCGGGATGATCAATCGGCATTGCCGCTGTATATACAACAAGATTTTGATTTGTGATATTGGAAGGTTCCTGTTTTAAAAAGACAGGAACATTTTTCAGTCTCAGTCTTTCGATATTAGGTGAATTTTTAACATCAGAGCCGGTAACTCGCACACCCATACTTAGTAAAATCTCACTCAGGCCGCTCATGCTTATGCCGCCTATACCAACCATATGAACGGTTGTACCCGATAAATTCTGCAAAAGATTGCTCATAGTAACACCTCAAATATTTATCTAGAGGAGGTTAATTCCAATATAATTTCTGTATTAATTATAACCCGAATCAGCCTTTATAACACTTTAACGGGGAACAAAGACCAAGGTTAATTATACTATACATATGGGCTATTCACAATATAGCAATATTTCACTTTATCAGTCTCCTTTTAAATATAAAAAAAGGATACTCCAATCGGGTTTTCCTTTATTTCTTTAATCCATATACATTATATGCAAATCATAAAATATTTTTACACAAAGCAATTGATCAATAAATTAGGAAAATTAAGAAAAATTTTTTAATTATTTTCTTAAAAAAAGAAGGATTTATTTAATTTGTGGCGAATAATACATATAAACGGGAAATACATAGATAAATATGTGCAATTTCCCAACCACAACACTAGGATACGGAAGGTGGTACAGAAATGGAAATTACGGATATCCGAATTAGAAGGATTGATTCGGAAGGAAAAATGAAAGCTGTTGTGTCGGTTACATTTGACAATGCATTTGTGGTTCACGATATCAAGATTATCGAAAGCCAGAATGGGCTTTTCATTGCGATGCCCAGCAGAAAGACACCCAGCGGAGAATTCAGGGATATTGCTCATCCCATCCATTCAGAAGCACGTGCCAGCATTCAGTCTGCAATCCTTGAAAAGTATCAAACCATGCTGGTAGAAGAAGAAACAGGAGCAAACAATTCTGAGACAGAAGATAAAGGAGAATAATATAGGTAAAAGAGGCACTTATATATTTATAAGTGCCTGTATTTTTTTATGTAACATGTCTCAAATATGCCCCCACCTGCTGACGGTGGCGGGTTTCTGTTTTTTCGGATGTTTTTTCTTTACACGGAAGGTCTTTAAATTCGCACTTCATTATGCTGTGTATAAGTAAAAAACCCAGGGTACTTTTGTCTATTTTGTATGTTGAAAAAATACAATAAACATGAGAGAATGTTTATGTTGTAATGTGCTGATATCGTCAGGCAGTTTTTCATTGTTTAGCAATTGCTTTTGTTCGAGTTTATGTTTTACCGGAAGGAGTAATATCCATATGGAAGCAATTTATGCTGTTATATTGGCTGCAGGAGCAGGTACCCGGATGAAGTCCGACAGGGCCAAGGTTACACATGAACTGTGCGGAAGACCTATGGTTAACTGGGTTATAGATGCAGTCAAAAATTCAGGAATAGAAAATATTATAGTAGTTACAGGATATCAGGAGGATCAGGTCAAAGCCTGTATAAAGGAAAATGTTGAATTTGTTACTCAGAAAGAGCAGTTAGGCACGGGACATGCAGTTATGCAAGTAAAGCCTCTGCTTCAGGGAAAAAAAGGCAATTGCCTGATCTTATGCGGGGATACTCCTCTGATTACTTCAAATACAATAAGCCAAATTATTCAGGAACATACCGAAAATAAAAGAGCAATGACTGTTTTAACAGCGGTTTTTGATAATCCCAAAGGTTATGGCAGAATACTCAGAGACAGGTCTGGAAATGTAACCGGAATTGTTGAGCACCGGGATGCCACTTCAGAACAGCTTCAAATCAGAGAAATTAACTCAGGTATTTATTGTTATGATATAGACAGTCTGCTTAAAGCTTTAGACAGTTTATCAAATAATAATAATCAAAACGAATATTACTTACCCGATACATTGGCAATAATCCTTAATAATGGCGGAAAAGTGGGCACAACCACGTTAAGCGATGCCGATGAAATGATGGGAATCAACGATCGGGTTCAGCTTGCACTGGCCCAGAAGGTTCTGAACAGGCGTATAATTGAGGAACATATGCGGAACGGAGTTACATTTCTTAATCCGGACAGTTGCATTGTTGAATACAACGTCAGCATCGGGAGGGATACAATAGTATATCCTTCAACGATTCTCGAGGGAAATACAAAAATAGGTCAAAACTGTATAATAGGTCCCAACTCAAAAATTACCGACACCATTGTTGGAAATGATGTTACTGTAATGAATTCAGTGACAATTGAAAGCATGATTGATGATCATACCAAGGTTGGTCCGTTTGCATATCTCCGACCCGGCAGCCAGATAGGGAAGAATGTTAAGATTGGTGACTTTGTAGAGGTGAAGAAGTCTGTAATAGGCAATGACACAAAAATTTCGCATTTGACTTATATAGGTGATGCAGAAATCGGAGAAAATGTAAATATAGGCTGTGGTGTTGTTACGGTTAATTACGATGGACAGAAGAAACATAAAACAATTGTGGGGGATAACAGTTTTATCGGCTGCAATGTAAACCTGGTTTCACCGGTGGAGGTAAAACCCAATTCCTACATAGCGGCAGGGTCAACAATAACCGAAGAGGTGCCCGAATATTCCCTTGCAATTGCAAGAAGCCGCCAGACAAACATTAAAGACTGGGTAATCCGAAAAGGAAGGTTGCGAGTAAAAAAAACTGAGGAGTAATTTTACGGAGGTTGTTTTAAAATGAACATACACGGAAAGGACATAAAAATTTTTGCAGGCAACTCAAACATAGAACTTGCGGAAGAAATCGCGGCAAAAATCGGTTTGCCTCTTGGTGCTTCAAATGTAGGCCGTTTCAGCGATGGTGAAATAGCAATCAGCATTAACGAAGTTGTAAGAGGGTCGGATGTTTTCATTATCCAGTCGACATGCACACCGGTGAATGATAATCTGGTTGAACTGTTGATCCTCATAGATGCATTGCGAAGAGCTTCAGCGGGCCGTATTACTGCTGTTATGCCTTACTTCGGCTACGCCAGGCAGGACAGGAAAGCAAAAGCGAGAGACCCTATTTCCGCCAAACTGGTGGCCAATCTTATAACCACTGCCGGGGCTGACAGGGTTTTAACAATGGATTTGCATGCTACCCAACTTCAGGGGTTCTTTGATATTCCTCTTGATCATCTTCTGGGGGCGCCAATCCTTGCAAAATATATTCAGGAGAAGTTCAACAACAGCGAAGATATAGTTGTTGTTTCGCCGGATATAGGCAGTGTTTCACGCTCCAGAAAGTTTGCCGAAAAAATTGAGGCTCCTTTGGCAATTATTGATAAACGCCGTCCGAAAGCCAATGTTTGTGAGATTATGAATATCATCGGTGATGTGCGGGGTAAGCTGGCAATACTCGTTGATGATATAATAGATACCGCAGGTACAATAGTAAATGCTGCCAATGCATTGGCAGATATAGGTGCGAAGGAAGTTTACGCCTGCTGTACCCACGGGGTATTGTCAGGGCCGGCTATTGAGCGTATTAAAAATTCACCCATAAAGGAACTGGTTACACTTAACACCGTACCACTGCCTAAAGAAAAAAGAATAGACAAAATTACCGTTCTTTCGGTTGCCGATGTATTTGCAGAGGCCATAGAAAGAATTTATGGTGATATTTCCATATCAACCCTGTTTACACAACAATAATTTCTATATTTAAACAATCAAACTTTGATATAAAATAAAAATCAACGGGTTATTTTTTCCACCCGTTGATTTTTTATGTGAGTTACAAAAATAATAAGCTGTGGTATACTTCAAATAGTATAAGGGGGATGTTTGATGTTTGTTTTCGCAGGCCTCGGCAATCCGGGAAGGCAATATGAAAGAACCAGGCATAATATCGGCTTTGAATGCGTTGATTATATATCCTTGCTTTATCGCATACCCGTTACTAAAATAAAATTTAAAGCCCTCATAGGCGAAGGTCTTATTGAGGGTGAAAAAGTTCTGCTCGTAAAACCGCAGACATATATGAACAACAGCGGTGAATCGCTGCGGGAAATAGTTGATTATTACAGGTTGGATCTGAACAGACTTGTGGTAATATATGACGATATAGATCTTGATTTGGGAGCAATTCGCATTCGTCCGAGGGGAAGCGCCGGCACCCATAATGGTATGAGATCCATACTGTACCAGTTAAGATCAGAAGAGTTTCCCCGTATAAGAATCGGCATAGGCAAGCCTGAACCTCCGCAGGATTTAGTGTCGTTCGTTTTGGGCAGGTTGAGCAATGACGAGCAGCAGGTAATGGATGAAACCATAAAAAAAGTTGCCTTGTCAGTTCAGGAAATAATAGTTAATGGAATTGACATGGCGATGAGTAAGTTTAATGGGAAATAACAAAAGCTTGAGGTTATGTCTGATGAACAACGGCAGATTTAATAACTGGGACAAGTTTCGTGAAATAAAAACAGATATCTCACAGGGTTTCAGTATTTCAATCAATGGCCTTATGGACACCCAGAGGCATCACATGGTTTATTCAGCTGTCACCCGGACAGACAGGAAAATTTTCTATATTGCCGCCAACGATTTGCAGGCACGAAATGCATTCCGGAGTTTTGAAGGCATGTCCGATGGAAAGGTGCTGTACTTCCCTTTCAGGGAAAAAATGCTTTACGATGTGGAAGCCAAAAGCAATGATCAGGCGCATCAGAGAATAGAAATCCTCGATCGCATTCTCAGAAAGGATTATGATATTGTTGTGCTGTCATGCGAGTCATTGCTTGACATTTTTATGCCTCCTGAAGATTTCACTTCTTACAGGCTGTCCTTTAAAACAGGTGATGCAGTGGAACTGGATCAGCTTGTTTCCGTGCTGGTAAGAATGGGCTATGAACGCGAAGAAGAGGTGCAGGGGCCGGGACAGTTTGCAGTAAGGGGCGGCATTATAGACATATTTCCTGTACAGATGCAAAGCCCTGTCAGGGTTGAACTGTTTGATGTTGAAATTGATTCAATGCGTGTTTTTGATCCCGAAACTCAAAGATCTGTTGAGAGCATCACGCAATTTGATGTGCTTCCGGCAAAAGAGTTTATCTTCACAAAAGAGCAGGCCACAGCTATAGCTGACAGGGTTCAGTCCGAACTTTCAAGAATAATGGCCCAATCCGGGGATAAAGAGCTTGTCAGCCTGCTTAGCAAAAATTTCGGCTTCTATATTGAAAAACTGAGAAATTCTGAATACTTTGCAGGTATAGACAAGTTCATTCCGTATTTTTACAACGAGAGACATACCATTCTTCAGTATGCGGGTAAAGACGAAGTACTGTTTATTGAAGATGTGGCAAGATTAAAACAACGGCTTGCAAATGTTATTGAAGAACACCACAGGCAATGTGATATCCTTTTGGAAAAAGGTATGATTTTGCCGGGTTCATATTCAATGTACCTGGATCCTGAAGATCTGCCGAAAAAACTTGCCCGCCTTCAGACTGTGTATCTTAACAGTCTTGATGATGGTGAAGCACTTACAGATGTTAAAAGACAATACTCTCTTCGTGGAAATAATATAGAACCGTACGGCGGCCGCCTGGAAGAACTAAAAAAGGACATAAAGTCCTGGCTTGACAAAGGGTATCAGGTAACAATACAGGCTTTATCAGAACAAAGGAAAGAAGGGCTGAAAAGTATACTGGAAGAGGATAGCATCAGGGTTCATTCGGAATATCCTGACAGTGACCTGCCCTGTGTTGTGATAAAGACAGGCCATTTGAGAAATGGTTTCATATACCCTGATATTAAATGGGCTGTATTATGTGAAAGCGATATTATTGCAGAAAAAAAGGCAAGAGTAAGCCCCCAGTTTCGCAGCGGAAAGAAAATAAAGATATTCACCGACCTGGAGGTTGGGGATTTCGTAGTTCACCAGACTCATGGAATAGGTATTTACAGGGGAATTGAATCCCTTACCGTGGGCGGGACGAAGAATGAGTATCTGAAGATTGAATACCGCGATGGCGGGTTATTATATATCCCCACAACGCAGATGGATTTGATTCAAAAATATATAGGCACAGAAGGAAAAAATCCTAAAATAAACAAACTCGGCGGAGCAGAATGGACAAAGCAAAAGAAGAAAGTAAAAGAATCGCTGAAGCAACTTGCAGAGGGTTTGATCCGCCTTGAAGCCGAGCGTGCTGCAATGGAAGGCCATGCTTTTTCACCCGATACTGTCTGGCAAAAGCAATTTGAAGAGGCTTTCGAGTGGGAGGAGACAAGGGATCAGCTAAGATGCACCGAAGAAATTAAGGCAGACATGGAGTCGAAAAAACCTATGGACCGCCTGCTTTGCGGCGACGTGGGATATGGAAAGACAGAAGTTGCATTGCGCGCGGTTTTTAAAGCGGCGATGGACGGAAAACAGTCGGCTTTTCTGGTTCCTACAACCGTTCTGGCCGCACAGCATTATGAAAATTTTAAAAAGCGTTTTGCACAATTCCCAATCACTGTTGAAATGTTAAGCCGTTTCCGGACCGACAGTGAAGTAAAGAAAATCATCAGGGACCTGAAAACAGGCCGTATTGATCTGATAGTCGGCACCCATAAACTTTTAAACAAGGAAATACGCTTTAAGGATCTTGGCCTTTTAATTATAGATGAAGAGCAGCGATTTGGTGTGGAGCAAAAAGAAAAAATAAAAAGCCTGTATCCGAAGGTGGATATTCTGACTTTGTCTGCCACACCCATCCCCAGAACATTGCACATGTCCCTTACGGGTATCAGGGATATAAGCACAATTGAACAACCTCCCGAGCACAGGTACCCGGTTCAGACTTACGTACTTGAATATAATGAGGATGTGATTGCTGATGCAGTCAGGAGGGAAGTTGCACGGGACGGCCAGGTGTTTTACCTGTTTAACCGTGTTAAAGGAATCCAGACAAAGGCGGCAAAATTGCAGGAAATGCTCCATCCGGTACGTGTGGGTTATGCTCACGGTCAAATGAGTGAAAGACAACTGGAAAAAATAATCACTTCGTTTATAAACAGGGAATTTGATGTATTGGTCTGTACCACAATTATAGAGTCAGGAATAGATATGCCCAATGTAAATACCATAATTGTGGAGGATGCAGACAGGCTTGGGCTTGCCCAGCTGTACCAGCTAAGAGGCAGAGTGGGGCGTTCAAACAAGCTGGCTTATGCATATCTGATGTATAAAAAGGATAAAGTACTTAATGAAATTGCGGAAAAAAGGCTGAAAGCCATCCGTGAGTTTACCGAATTTGGATCGGGCTTTAAAATAGCCATGCGGGATTTGCAGATAAGAGGTGCAGGAAACCTTTTGGGGCCCGAACAGCACGGCCACATGGAAGCTGTGGGTTATGACACTTATGTAAAGCTTCTGGAGGAAACAATAAAGGAATTAAAGGGCGAATCGGTACCTGACGATAATGTTGAAGTAAATGTTGACATAAAAGTACATGCTTACCTGGACTCAAACTATATACCCGATGAGCAGGCAAGGCTTGATATGTATAAAACAATAGCTGCAGTGGAAACTGAAGAAGAAGCTATGGACGTATACGATGAACTTATAGACAGATATGGTGATGTTCCAGCCGAAGCAGCGAACCTTATAAAGGTGATCCTGGTAAGGAAACTTGCAGCAAGATGCGGATTTAGCATTATCAAGCAAAAAGGGGATATGGTGCTGCTGTATTTCAGGGAGCAAGCCGCACTCCCGCTGCCACTGCTGTCAAAACTTATGCAGGAGCAGAAAGGAAGGCTCATGTTCTCAGCGGGCAAAACACCTTACCTGTCGTACAGGGTAAACGGACTCAATCCTTCTGAGGTTCTTGACAATATTAAGATTCTGTTACAGGGCGTTCATAAATTGCAGTTGGAGGAATAATTGATTATAATTATGGTATCTGAGCAAAATCTAAGATATTTAAGCCACAAAAGGTGGATTAAAATATGAGAAAAATAATGGCCTTAATACTTACTGCAGTGGTAATTGCAGCAGGGATTGCCTATTGTGTAATAGATTCACGAAGTTATGTTGCCAAGGTTGGAGGTAAAAAAATAAAAAATTATGAATATGTTTTTTTTCTTCGCGCCCAAAAACAGGTAACCGAATCTGAAGCGGGTGTAACCAGTGATGAGGAAAAAAAAGAGCTTTGGGAAACTGCAGTTGACGGGGAGGATCCCATAGTAATTGTTATGAATCAGGCCCTGGAAAACGCAAAGGAATTCAAAGTTCAAATAATCAAGGCAGAACAGGCAAAATTCAAGCTTTCGGATTCAGAGCGCAAGGAAATCAATCAATATTTGAACAGCTGGCTGGAAAACGACAAAAACAGGAATTATGTTACAAATGAAATAGGAATAACCCTTTCCCAGTTTAAGGACATGATGATGAAATCACAGCTTGTTAGCCGGTTTTCCTATGATTTTATGCAAAAAAACAGCGATGCTGTAACTGTTTCGGATGAAGAAGTTCAAAAATACTATTTCGATAACAGAAAAAACCTTGATGATGTAACAGTGTGTCATATTTTAATATCAGTTGAAGAGAATATGAGTGACGACCAGAAAATCCAGAAAAAGAACCTGGCAGAAGAACTTCTGGAAAGAATTAGGAATGGTGAAGACATGCCGGCGCTGGTCAGGGAGTATTCTGATGACCCGGGCTCTAAAAACAATGGCGGGGTTTATACCTTTAAATATTCCGAACCATATGCCGCAGAGTTTAAAGAGTGGGCGTTCAATGCCAGAATTGGAGATACTGGAATTGTTAAAACCCAATTTGGATATCATATCATGAGGCTGGAAGACAGAAGCACATTTCAGGATAAAAAGGAACTCGCCAGAAGTGAATTGAAAGCCAATAAACTTAACGAATATTATCAGAATGTTGTAAAAGAATGGTTAAATGATCCCGCCTTTAACCTTGTAAAGAATGAAAAAAATCTCAGCAGGATAACCAAGAAAGCCTTTGAAAGATAAACCTGTCGTATCCTCTTTCAATTAAAAGATCTTTCTATTAAAGCCACCATTTGGTCCAAGTCTTTTATATTTGGTATATTTGCATAAAAACAACAGGATCAAATCATAATAAGAACGTAAGATTTCTATAGATTGAAAGGAGGCATAGACCTTGAAGGCGACAGGCATCGTTAGAAGAATTGACGATTTAGGACGTGTGGTTATTCCCAAGGAAATCAGACGGACTTTGAGAATTCGTGAAGGCGATCCATTAGAAATATTTACCGACCGTGAAGGTGAAGTTATTTTAAAGAAATATTCCCCCATTGGTGAATTAGGTGATTTTGCAACAGAATATGCTGAATCTTTGCATAACACAAGTGGGCATATTATATGTGTTGCCGACAGAGATTCCATTATTGCCGTATCGGGTGCATCAAAAAAGGAATTCCTTGAAAAACCGCTGAGCAGTGAACTTGAAAAAATTATAGAGTCAAAAACCACATTTGTAGCACCTTCTGCAGATTCTGCGAAAGTTACAATTTTAAGTGATGAATCCAGTGACAAATATACATCCCAAGTTATTACGCCGATAATTTCAGAAGGTGATCCTATCGGAGCTGTAATAGTTTTATCAACAGATCCCAATGCCAAGATGGGTGATGTTGAGACAAAACTGGCACAATCGGCCGCAACTTTTTTAGGAAAGCATATGGAACAGTAGAAAGAGAGCCTTTTGGCTCTCTTTATTATAATTACCACAGGCAGATACCAGTTTCTCTCAGTTTCAGGATGGCTTCTATAAAATAGAAATCACCGTAAATGATACTTTTATGTATCCCTTTGTTATACGATTCTGAGCCGTTTTGCAAAATGGAGTCTGTTTTGTCTGTCCAGTCACATTGCTCTTTTTCCAGCGACTTAAGAATTTTTAGCGCGCTGTTTAAATACAGTTTCTTTTCATAAACTGGTACGTGTCTGGCAATTTCAATCATTCCGCCGGCGGCAATTGCACCGGCTGTAGTATCAATATATACCGGCGTATCGGGACTTCTGAAATCTACGGTTGGGATGAAGCTGTCCTGGATGCAGGAAATAAAATAATGGGCTACTTTTTTGGCTGTATCCAGATAGAGTGTTTTTCCGGTATGCAGGTAAGATAATGCAAAGCCGTAAATTGCCCAGCTTTGACCCCTTGACCATGAAGAACCGGTATCATAACCCTGGCCGCCATAAGTTTTAACAACATCACCTGTATCCACATCATATTCTATAATATGAATCACAGAGCCGTCAGGACGGATTACATTTTCGGCAGTTTTATCGGCATGAGCTTCTGCAATCCTGCGGAACCGGCTGTAACCTGTTTCTTCCGAGGCCCAGTATAACAGAGGGAGATTCATCATGGTATCTATTATGGACCATCCCTCGCGCTCTTTACCGTTCCAGGCGGTGATAAAACCACCGTTTATGTTAAAACGTGAAGCCAAATAATTTGCAGCTATTAATCCTCTGATCCTGGATTTTGAATTGCCTGTGATCCTGTAGTTTGCGACGCTTGATAAAAGCCACATAAAGCCGACATCATGATGCAGTCCTTCAAAACTTCCGTCAAGTCCGAAAAGTACCTTATCCAGGCGAAGTTCTGCTTTTTCTGCTTTTTCCCGGTATTTTCCGTCTTTTGTTCCCATATACATAAGCCACATTATTCCGGGCCAGAAGCCATTGGTCCACCAGGTCGGATCTTCTTCAAACTTGTCGTTGAACCTGCCGCCGATTGTTGTATAAGGTATTATATCGCCTGTATTATCAGCAACTCTGCTCATCTTGACCGATATGTTTTCCCATACCGAGTCAAGCCATTTTCTATCCTGCATTGATATGTCCGGCATCCCATTCACTCCTTTGTTTTAACGTTTGAATAACAGTGCTTATTGTCTATTGTATCATGATTATGGTATATATGGTACTTTGCATTATTTTTTGCAAACATATATCCAATACTAACCTCTTGAAAGATGGTTCCTGTTCCAGTATAATTAGAATATCGTGCTAGACGGGGAGGTAGCGGTGCCCTGTACCTGCAACCCGCTATAGCAGGGTTGAATTCCTGCCCGAGGCATATAACTGTGAAATCAGGGCCCTGATTGAAGGGCGATGAAGATTGGGTCTTGCGCAATTCAAGGCTGTGAACCCCGTCAGGTCCGGAAGGAAGCAGCGGTAAGCAGTTAGCTGGATGTGCCGCGAGGGTGCCTAGTCCGAGCTCTTTACCAAGGTACCGTTCGTAGTTGTATGTCGACGGCAGGTGCACGATACATATCTTATGAATTGCTTATTAATTCATCACGTTGCATTTTCTCTTTTCCCTGTTCAACGCAATTTATGAAATTTTAATATATTTGTCCTGTTTTAAGCAATAAAATTTGTTAAAATGTTTTGAAATCACCGAAAAAGACCGATAATACATTTGGACGATTAATTAGATTATATCAGGTGGTTAAAGCTTATGGACAAAAATAAAAAGGGCAACTTGCGTATTACATGTTTTATTGCTTTTTTCTTTATTTTTATTATTCTATGGTTTGTCTTCTCTTATTTAAATGAAAATTTACATTTCACTTTTTTCACGCCCTTAACATGCAACATACTTCTGGCATTATCCATAACATCTTTGATTTTCGTAGTTTTTTTAACAATAAGGTATGACAGTTTATTCAAAGAACTTAACAGATCCCTTGAGCTGATTAATAACATCAATAACGACAAAGAACTGATGGAGAGCGAAATAAAAACATCATTTCCGGTTGTATCCGATATTAACCGGGCTATCCATGAAATATCAATGGACATTCGCAGGCAGGTCAAAGAGCTCAATGATCAAATTAAAGAAACCAATCAGATTGACAGCAGGCTGAAAGATGCTTATGAACAACTGGATGCATCCTATGCCCAATTACAGGCTTTGATGGAAAAGCTTAATGAATCGGAGCAACGATACCACTCCCTTGTGATTAACATTCCGGATATTGTTCTCACACTTGACAGCCATGGAAACATAACTTATGCAAACCGTGCATGCAGGGATATCTTAAAGTTCAGGCGCCATGAAATCGAAGGAAGGCCTTTTCAATATATTGTTGAAGAAAGCTATGCTTATGCATTTAATTACGAAAAACTCAGGCAAACAGTTGAAGTAAGAGGCGAGCAGTTAATGCAAATTCCGTTAAGAAAGAAGGACGGTTCATTTATCCAGGCCGAGATAAAATTCACGCCGGTGCTGGAATCCCCGCAAGGTATAAGTTTGCAGGCAATCATAAGGGATGTAACTGAGCAGAAGCGTATGGAAAACATACTTGTGGAAAACAACCGAAGGCTTGAAATAATGAACAATTTCAGCCAAAAAATTGCTTCGGCGGTGGAACTGCCCGATATATATAAAATCTGTGTAAATACATTGACAGAGGCATTGGGTTTTTACGGTGCAATGTATCTTAAGGGAGATAAAAAGGAAAAGTGTTATCGAATTGAGGAGTATTCCGGGAAATATTTCTCAAAACCTGACATATTGAAATATTTTTTGAGGATTAATCGCAAATTATGTTCTTTCAGTAAAGGCAAAGACGGAATATTGCTTGACTTTAACCAATTTGCCGAACTTCTTGTGGCAGGCCAGGGAAGTATTGTTAATATCCCGTATTTTGAATCGGCTTACATTCAGGCGCTGAAAACCGGCCTTACGGGTCCGGGTTTTTTACTTGTTATTTCAGATAAGGGGTTTAAACCCAAAGAATTTGATTTATTCCGTTCGATTGGCAATACTGCTGCCGTTGCCATTGAAAATGCAATGCATCTTATCAAGTCTAAAGATTATTACGTGGCTACTATTGACGCTTTGATTGCAGCTGTAGAAGCCAGAGATCAGTACACAAGGGGTCACTCGCAGAGAGTGTCGGCATATGCTGTTAAAATAGCCGAAGAAATGGGTATGAGCAAAGAACAAATAGAAGATCTGCGCATTGCAGGCATATTGCATGATATAGGCAAGATTGGCATAAGTGACAGTATTCTGTTGAAGAAGGGGCCTCTTACAAAGGAAGAGTATGAAGAAATCAAGAAACATCCTGCCATCAGCAATAAAATACTTTATCCGATAGGATTGTCAGACAGGATATTAAAAGCAATAGCATTTCATCATGAACGGTTTGACGGCAGAGGATATCCTTTTGGTCTGAGCAATGAAAGCCTTGGCCTTGAACCACAGATAATAGCTGTCGCCGATGCCTTTGATGCAATGACTTCAAAAAGACCATACAGGGAACCCCTGTCCATTGATGAAGCCCTCAGGGAACTTGAAAGGAATAAAAGAAGCCAGTTTCATCCGGATATTGTCGATGTTATGATTAAAATCCAGAGTGGTATTAAATCTCTTGTATAGAATTTTAAAGTATAAGCGAAATAAGCCACTCTTTTTTTGTTGGCAATATTAAATTTGTGTGATATAATCATAAAGGTTTTTCAGACCTTAGGATTTTATTGTTAAAAATATTGGATCTGCTTTTTTTCCTGTGAAAAAATGTATTTATTAATACTCAAAAATCAGGCAACAATTTAATCAGTAAGTTTTTATCCGATATGGAAATCAAGCAGATTATTACATACTAATTTATAATAAAGCTTAGGAGGCCTACCTAAATGAAGTCGAAAGTAGAAAATGTGGACAAGAATGTTGTAAAACTAACAATTGAAGAAGACGCACAGCGTTTTAATGAAAGTCTTAAGAAAGCGTATCAGAAAACAAAAGGCAGATTTTCAGTTCCGGGTTTCAGAAAGGGAAAAGCCCCAATGAATTTAATTGAGAAATTTTACGGGGAAAACGTATTTTACGAGGAAGCATTTAATATAATCTGCCCTGATGCATATGAGGCAGCAATAAAGGAACATGGTATTATTCCTGTAGACGCACCAGAATTGGATATTGAGCAAATCGGCAAGGACAAGGATTTGGTATTCACTGCGAAAGTGACGGTAAAACCCGAGGTTAAACTGGGAGAATATAAAGGTCTTCCGGTAGAAAAAGAACAGGTGAATATTACCGATGAAGATGTTCAAAAAGAACTTGAAAGAATCCAGGACAGAAACTCAAGGCTTGTATCTGTAGAGGACAGACCTGTACAGGAAAAAGACATTGTTAATATTGATTTTGAAGGATTTATTGATGGTGAACCTTTTGAGGGAGGATCAGCAAAAGGATATACACTGACCGTTGGTTCGAATACTTTTATTCCCGGTTTCGAGGATCAACTGATTGGTGCATCCCTGAACCAGGAAGTAGATGTAAACGTTACATTCCCTGAAGATTATCACAAGGAAGAGTTAAAGGGAAAACCGGCACTTTTTAAAGTCCGTATTAACGAAATAAAATATAAGGAACTTCCTGCACTGGATGATGAGTTTGCCCAGGATGTAAGTGAATTTGATACTTTGGAAGAGTATAAAGCTGATATCAGAAAGAAGCTGGAAATAGATGCCCAGGAAGCAGCCGAACGTAAGTACGAGAATGAGCTCGTAAAGAAAGCAGTGGAAAACGCAGAGGTTGATGTTCCTGATGTTATGGTTGAACGCCAGATTAACAATATTATGCAAAGAATTAACATGTCTCTGGCTTATCAGGGTATGGATTTAAATACCTATATGGATATAATGGGCATTGATGAAAAAACAATGCGTGAAGGTTACAGGGAAAAAGCTCTTGAAGAAGTGAAGACGCAGCTGGTGCTGGAGAAAATCTCCCAGACAGAAAATGTAGAGGCTTCTGACGGGGAAGTTGAGGAAGAAATTGCCAAAATGGCTGAAAAATACAATCAAAATGCCGAGGATTTTAAGAAACATTTACAGAACGACGATATAGAATATATTAAAGATACCATTATTACAAGAAAAACCATCGAACTAATGAAGCAAAAACCGGAGCAATAACAGCCACGGATGGATTATGCAAAAAATACCTGGTTGAGATTGACGGGTAATTTTGTTTATTAAGACCATAACCGGGGAAATTTATATAATAATATAGTGATAAATATTTATTAGTAATTAACTGTTATACCTCAATAACACAACGATCTGCTTAAAAAAGATCATGTTGAGAAAAGGGGGATGGAATATGCCGCTTGTACCTTATGTAATAGAGCAAAGTAACAGGGGAGAACGTTCATATGATATATACTCCCGTTTGTTGGAGGATAGAATCATATTTCTAAGCGACGAGGTAAATGATGCAACAGCAAGCCTGATAGTAGCCCAGATGCTGTTCCTGGATGCAAAGGATTCGGACAAGGATATACAGTTTTATATTAACAGCCCTGGTGGCTCAGTAACAGCCGGTCTTGCCATTTATGACACAATGCAGCATGTAAGGTCTGATGTATCTACAATTTGTGTAGGTATGGCAGCAAGCATGGGTGCGTTCCTGCTTGCATCCGGAACCAAGGGTAAACGCTTCGCTCTGCCAAACAGCACGATAATGATTCACCAGCCCGCAGGTGGAGCAAAAGGTCAGGCTACTGATATAAAAATCCATGCCGAATGGATTTTGAAGACAAAGGATAATTTGAACCGCATATTAAGTGAAAGGACCGGGCAGCCTTTAGATAAGATTCAGCGTGACGTGGAAAGAGATTATTTTATGTCAGCTTGGGAGGCAAAAGATTACGGCATTGTGGATGAAGTAATGGTACGAAGATAACGAGGTGAAGTTTAGTGTCAAGATATGAAGAAAAGAAACAGCTTAAATGCTCTTTTTGCGGCAAGACCCAGGATCAGGTCAAAAGGCTGGTTGCGGGACCCGGCGTTTACATTTGTGACGAATGCATAGAGCTTTGCTCTGAAATAATTGGCGAAGAATTTGAAGATAACGGTGTTGATATACAGATTGATGAAATTCCGAAGCCGATTGAGATAAAGAATATTCTCGATCAGTATGTTATCGGCCAGGAGAAAGCAAAAAGAACTCTGGCAGTTGCTGTTTACAACCATTACAAGAGAATAAATTCCGAGCTGGCTTCAGGTGATGTGGAACTGCAAAAAAGCAATATCCTGATGATAGGCCCGACAGGTTCAGGAAAAACTTATCTTGCCCAAACCCTGGCCAAAATATTAAACGTTCCTTTTGCAATAGCAGATGCAACATCATTAACAGAAGCAGGCTATGTCGGAGAAGACGTGGAAAACATACTTCTGAAACTTATTCAGAATGCCGATTATGACATAGAACGTGCCGAGAAAGGAATAATATATATAGATGAAATAGACAAGATAGCGCGAAAATCCGACAACCCTTCAATAACGCGGGATGTCAGCGGTGAAGGCGTTCAGCAGGCACTTTTGAAAATACTTGAAGGCACTATCGCATCTGTACCGCCTCAGGGAGGAAGAAAACATCCGCATCAGGAATTTATACAGATAGACACTACCAATATCCTGTTTATTTGCGGAGGAGCATTTGACGGCCTTGATAAAATTATTGAAAACAGGATCGGCAAAAGGACTATAGGTTTTGGCTCTGTTAATGAAAAAGGCCTTGAGCGGAGTAAAGAGATTGGAGAACTGTTTCAGCTGGTAACACCGCAGGATTTGTTAAAGTACGGGTTGATACCTGAATTTATTGGAAGATTGCCCATAGTTGCTTCGTTGCATTCACTGGATCGGGACACTCTAATAGATATATTGACAAAACCGCGCAATGCCCTTGTTAAGCAGTATAAAAAGTTGTTCGAAATTGATGGGGTTGAGCTTGTTATAGAGGAAGAAGCCCTCCAGGCAATAGCTGATAAGGCTCTTGAAAGAAAAACGGGAGCAAGAGGATTACGATCCATCATGGAGGAGATTCTGATTGATGTTATGTATGAAATTCCATCTAAAAAGAATGTTGAAAAATGTATAGTTGACAGGGAAGTAATTGTTTCGGGGCGTGAGCCAACGCTCATTTACAATGAAGCCAGGAAGGCGTTGAACCCGCCAAAAAAGAAAAAACAGAAGGAAAATATTGATTCTGCGTCATAAAAATCCGGCTATGCCGGATTTTTTATATGAGCAGTTATTGTACACTGCAGGCCGTATAAGTTCAGCTTGGGCAGGCCGAAACTCGCAGTAAACCGAACATAATTTAAATTATGCGAAGCATTATTGACGGAATTCGCAGCATCTCTTTCCGGTAACGAGAAAGTTATTGTGCAATGCCGGAAACAGTCGCTCCATTTGCAAGAGCTGTGCAGTTCAGCTCGGGCAAGCCGAAACTCGCAAAAATGCTTTAATTTGCGGGTCCTGCTTCGGGTGTTTTGTCTCCTTGAGCAACAAAACACCTACCAAAACACCCGCTCATAACTATTAATAATCCCACGTTGAGGTCTCCATATCACGGGTCGCTCACCTTCACGCTTTTGACTACATGGTATGCAGCATAGCTTCGAAGTGTGTTGCTCTGCGTCACCAAAATCACCCGAATCACCCGCTGTTTTATGTAGCATTTTTGCTCCGTCGGCTTGCTTGTCCTCGCTCTGACTGCACATCTCTATGCTGCATTACGCTATAAGTTTCCTTGCATTGCACAATAACCATATCCACCTGACAGTAATATTAATATTGCACGATGCTTCCTTCAGATTGATGCTGCGAATTCTTCGAATCCGATTCAATTTTTCAGTATAAAATACTTTGCATTATTTATATATTGCGATTTAGTTTATGTCACGCTGGTGTTTATAATAGGCCAGGGACAAGTAGCTCCTGCCTGTTAAGTCATGCATTATAAAAATTAAAGGCGGGATGCTCCCGCCTCTTTTTACGATTAGTTAAAAAGGGCTTCTATTTCTTCAATGTCAACATATGACTTAGGAAGCAGATCTCCTCTTAACTGCAACCTGCCAGATTTGATCAGTGCTTTAACAGCTTTGACAGACCAGTCCGACAATTCCTCATAATCGTAAAATTCAGATAAGCTGATGTCTGAAATATCTGTTTCCTGCATTTCTCCTGTTAAAATCTCAATGTTATAAAGCATAGTGAACAGCATTTCCCTTGTCAGCGGAATATCCGCTCCAATTCTGTTGCCGCCGATACCATTTACAAAACCGATTTCTTTAGCCTTTGCAAAATATCCCGCATAATCACCCGAAGCATCTGCAAAGTTATCGGACCAGTCTTTCGCGGGCTCTATTCCATAAGCTTTCATAAGCATTACAATTGCTTCTCCGCGGGTTACAGGCTTTTTGGGCTTAAATGTCAGAATACCTATAACAGAAGTGTCCTGGTATGCGTTTCCTGTAGTATCGTTCCATGTAGCTATGCTTTGGCGTGCACCGTTTTTACCGTCATTAATCTGTACATCAAAACCAATCTGCATGTTGCTTACGGGTTTGATTGTCCTGAATGGTATTTTCACTTCTACGGTATAGTTTGTTCCGGAAACTTCTGTTGCAGATTCAAATCCTTCTGATATATTTTCAGGGTTAAATGATGCCTCATTTTCATAGTTAACCCTGTACTGGCCATCATCAGCCTGATAAAAGGATGTTTTGGCATTGTTTTCATCTATAAACACTTCCACCGAGTCCTGTTCCCAAGGGTTAGCACTTCCCTTGTCAAGCTGCGTGTCATTTACTTTAAACAGAACATACAGATTGCTTTCGTCATAAAGAACCTTTGCTGTCCCGCCTGCACCGTGCCATGCAGTCTGGTACCTGTTTATCCGGATTTCTGAAGCTTCTTTCCAGACCTCATCCACTTTCCCGTCTATTACGGGTGTGCCGAAACTTGCATATGTTCTGTTGGATTCGGTTGTTTCAGGTTTGTAATCGTTAATGAATTTATCGGGCTCAATTACAGCGTAATATGCCGGTTTGGCCTTCAGGGCCTTGTCAAACAGCAGCGGGTTTTCGGATGCTCTCCAGCTCGAGCCGTCATCCATCCCCCAGAACGTAACCCTGGCAATGTGGGAGGCATTATCACGGAAAAGCTTGAACAACTGAGCGTACAGGTAAGCCTGGGCGCCGGCTTCCTGTTCTGTTAATTGGTAATTGCTTCCTGCCCTGATATCAAGCTCTGATATGCTGACCTCTACGCCTAAATCGATGAACCTTTTCAGCGATAACTCTACATTTGTGGGATTTGTATTTACTCCGTAGTGCCCCTGCATACCTATACCATCGATAAGAAGCTTACCCGGGTGGGTTTTCCGGTAGTTTTCATTGATTTCCTTTACCATATTGTAAACGGCCTGTGCCTTATTCTGATTATCCAGGTTGTAGTCATTATAATATAGCCTGATATCCCACTCGGGATGCTCATCAAGAACTTCTCTCGCAGCAAGAAAAGCCTGCTCTACATAGTCTTCTCCAATAGCATGGTACCATGGCGATTTGCGCAGTGACCCCCTCCAGTCCGACGGGTTAGACGGATTATCGCTCATTGCTTCATTGACAACATCCCATGAAATAACCCTGTCTCCAAAGTGTTCCATAACTGTCCTGATGTGATTCCTCATATTTTCAAGAGCTTCTTCCCTGCTCAGATAAACCGTATTCCCGCCATAATCCGATGATATGTTCATCCAGACAGGAGTTTGCTGATGCCATACCAGCGTATGCCCGTGTACTTTCATCCCTGCATCAAGCGCAGCATCAACAAGTTTATCGGCCCCCTCAAAGGTAAAAACTCCCTTTGTACGCTGAAGTTCTCCGGGCTTCATTGCATTCTCCGCAGTTATCGAATTAAAGTGGGTTTTTAACAAGTCAAACCGTATGCCATCCAAATCCTGCAAAGAAATTGCCGTCCCAATCAGAAAATCATCCTGGTAAACTTCCTTAACAGGCTTAAGCCCCATTTCTATTCCCTCTGCTTTTAAGCCTGTGGGTTCAAAGCTGATATCATCAATATAGAATGATGCTTCAGGGCTGTCAGCACTTTCCACGTATATTGTCAAATATCCGTTGCCTGTACTGTTATAACGGTATGTCCCCTCAAGCCGGACCCAACCGTCTTTTGTGCTGATGCTTCTATTTGCAATATTAACATAGCTTGCCCCTGTGCCCTCTCCAATTTGTGTTGACAGTTGAAGCTGCGCACTTTCGGGTGATATCAGCTTAACATAAACCGAAATTTTATATTCGCAGCCCTTAGCTACATATCTTTCCACGCGCAATTGAGGGCCATGCCACGTACTGCTTCTTCCCTCTGTTTTCAACGAGTATTTTCCGCCTTCTGTATGGTTTGCTTCACCGGTTACCTTAAGGATTTCGGTTCCTGCCCTGCCTGTAAAACCTCCGGCGGTTTGATCTTCAAAGGTTATCGTTGTGAAACTTTCAGCCGGCGGGGCTGGTTGTTCGTCCCGGCCGCTAATCTGAGCATCCGCTTCTGTAATTATTATTTCACCAATGTAAAAGGGCACCGATGCGCCTGTGTCATTTGACTGAACCCGTAAACTTACGTCTTTATCAGCATCAACAGTGTATGTACCGGTTAGTGTAAATGCCTCTCCTGCTTTTATATCAGCACCGCCCCACCATCCGTAGCTGTTAACTGTCTGAAGCCAGATTTGAGAACCCTGGGGGACATGTACACCGGGATCAACATATCCTCTTACCGTGATTATGTATGTCTTGCCGTTCTGTAATCCTATATCACTGAATCTGAAGTCGACGGCATCCCAGTTGTTTGTCCTGTTGGACACATACAATGCGGCTCCGTCATCATTATTATCAAATACTTTACCGGTTACATGAGTTAAGCTCGCTCCTCCTGATTGTATTGCCGCACCTTTTCCATTCAGGAAAGTCTCATGATAAACAGGCGTTTCAGCCATTGCATCAGGCACGTATAAAAGAATGAGCGCAAGTGCCAAAAAAAACGCCATAGCTCTTTTGCCTTTCTTTAACATCTCCATTAACACCCCTCCAATCTTTTAGATGAATTTGCTCTGCATTCATTATTTACAGTCCTGCATTGCTGTATTTAAAATACTGCGAAATAATATATGCCGAAAAATTGCAGGAGATTCGAAAAAAACGCACCGCGGGCATAATATCAAATGCTCCGTCGGGTAAAACAGATTACAACTTATGAATTATATAAAAATAGGTTTATCTTTAATTCACATGAGACAGTAACATTTGATAACACACGGGACAGGACCCGCAGATACGTCTTTTTGCAAGTAAACTTAAAAGCGGGTGATTCGGGTGATTCGACACAGAGCAACACACTTCAAAGCCATACCATCCCGAGAGCCGGGGAGTGGAATTGAGAGCCCCGGGATATGAAGACCCCAATGCCGGTTTGATTTCATAATGGGGTGCGGGTGTTTTGAAGGTGTTTTGTTGCAGTAGAAGTCAAAACACCCGGAATAAGACCCGCAAATACGTATCTGAGCAAATATCGGCTTGCCCGAGCAGAATCTGCCCCCTCTCCAAACGTAGCACTTCTGCCCGAAGAGATGCAGCGATTTCTTAAGCTTCCCTGTTTATGCGATATGTGACACAAAATTTAAAAACTTATTCTTTAACGCTGCCAATTGCAAGGCCATGTATAAAGTACCTTTGCAGGAACGGGTAAACTAACAGGATCGGCACAGCTGTAACAATGGTGATAGCCGCCCGGATGGACTGGGGTGTTGTAACATTTGATGAGCCTGCCTGAGCCGCTGAAACCGCCCCTCCCGCCGGAGCACCGGCTCGCGTGCTTGCAGTCATGGTTGTGGCCAGGAGCTTCTGTAATTCATATTGCAATGTTGATAATTCCTGTTTCCCTGAGTTGTAAAGGAATGTATCAAACCATGAGTTCCACGATCCAACCGCAACGAAAAGGGCAATTGTTGCAAGAGTGGGAACAATAAGCGGCATAACAATCTGCCAGTATATGCGAAACTCTTTTGCACCATCAATTCTGGCTGATTCAATCAGGCTCTCCGGTATTGTTTTTATATATGTTCGTATAACAATTAAGTTAAAAGCACTTACAATGTTTGGAATCCAATACACGCTGAATGTATTTATCATTCCGAGCTTTTTAATCAGCAGATAATTAGGTATAAGACCTGCATTGAAATACATGGTAAGTACAAAAACAGTGGTAATGAATTTTCTGAAAATATACTCTTTACGGCTTATAGTATAAGCCAGCATCGAAGTAAAAACAAGATTCGTTGCAACAATGACTATCGTCTTGGTAACGCTTATATAAAACGCATTATAAATGGTATCCATGTTTAAAACAACATAGTAATTATACAGTGTGAATTTCCTGGGCCGGATATAAATACCGCCGCGAACGGTATCCAATGGCTCGTTGAAGGATACTGCCAGTGTGTTTAACATTGGGTAGAGCATCACAACACAAAGGAAAATCAAGTAGCCGGTATTAAGTGTTGTAAAAATAACATTCTCTATATCAATCCTTTTTCTTTTTTTCGCTTTCATTATTTTCACCTCCTATATCAGTTTCTCTTCGCCAAGGCGACCGGAGATGAAATTAGCCACTGAAATCAGGATAATACTTATAACAGTCTTAAACATGCCTGCCACCGTTGCAAGGGAATAATTGCCCATCTGAATTCCATATCTCAGAACGAAAATATCAATAATTTCAGAACTTTCCACAACCAGCCCGTTGCCTAGGAAATATTGAATTTCAAAACCTGCTTCCAGGATATGACCCACATTCATAATAAGTAAAACCATGATCGTAGGCTTAATGCCAGGTAATGTAATATGCCACATCTTTTGATAGCGGTTTGCACCATCTATAACAGATGCTTCATAAAGAGTTGGATCAATAGCTGTTATAGCAGCTAGGTATATAATAGTATTCCAGCCCATTTCTTTCCACAGGTTTGAAAATGCGACAATCCACCAGAAATATTTCGGATCGGCCAAAAACATGATTGAATTATCTATTAGTCCCAATCTTATCAATACATCATTTATTATCCCGCCACTTGTAGGAACTGCGAGCATTGTTGAAACCAGCCCTGCAACTATAATCCATGACAAAAAGTGCGGCATATAGGTTATGTTCTGTACAATACGTTTGAACTTGATGTTCCTGACCTCATTCAAAAGCAGTGCCAAAGATATGGAGCCTATATAACCCAGCAACAGGGTCAGAAAACTTTGGCCCAAAGTATTGCGCACATCCCTTAAAAAACGTTCCCCGTTGATTCCTGTAAAAAGTTTTACAAAGTTATCAAAGCCCACCCATTCCTGCTTCCAGAAACTCCTTATGGCAGGCTTGTAATTCTGGAATGCCATTGTCCATCCTACTACCGGGACATATGAAAACAATATTTTATACAGCAATAAAGGAACGCTCATCAGTATAAGTTCATACTGGGCGACTATAGTACTCCATGTACTTTTGCGCTTTTTTTGGCCAGCAAGAGGTTTTGTTGCCATAATATACCCCCATATTTTTCTAAAAGAGGGGATGTAACCATCCCCTACTTTCAAATCAATTATTATCTGCCTCCGCCCCAGTTCTTGATTCTTTCCTGAATTCCTTCATTAATGGCATCTTCATAAGCTTTTACATTAATCTTCTTGATCTCACTTACATACTGAGCCCACAGGGTTTCAAATTCACCCGGATCAGCCATGATAATCTTCGGCAGATACTGTATCGACAGGTCTGTTAATTGCCTGTTTGCCATCTGTGCTTCACTGCCGTCTACCAGATGGATATTCCAGCAAGGATAATATACAGGGTTTTCGGGAGGCTGATTCAGGAAATCTCTCCATGTCTTCTTGCCATAAGAGGTCAGGAAGTTCTTGTCATAATCGCTTAACGAATCGAAGAATTCTTCGGGCTGGTTACCAGGGCTGTCAGCATTACCATCGGAATATGTACCCTGGCGTTTCGGCATATTGTCATAGAGAGCTTCCAGCCTGTTCTTGCTTCTCCAAACGAGATCATTCTGCTGTTCTCTCTGTTCAGGAGTTCTGTAGAATCTTCCGTTTTCATCGACAAAGTAGTCTTCGCCTTCAATACCCCAGGTGAAGATCTTCTGCCATTCTTCAGACATCATTGTATTCAGGAATGATACAACTACATCAGGATTCTTGCATGAAACGGAAATTCCGTAACCCTGGTTAATATTCATAACTTCCCTGTCTGCATAGTAAGGTGTGCAACCTTCATAAACCGGCATTGTGGATACCCATGTACGTTCGTATTTGCCTTCTGCAACAAGAGAGTCATGTGCCTGTCCGAAAGCCCAGCGCTGATCGTACATGCCGAGAACACGGCCGGTAGCAAGCTTAGCAAGATACTGGTCATTGGTCTGTGTGAATGATTCTCTGTCTATAAGACCTTTAGCATTCATCAGGTTCAGGAACTTGTAATAATTCTTGGCTATTTCCTTATCTGCAAATATGGTAGCCACATTGTTTTCATCAACTATAACGCCACCGTTGTTGGGATGCCCTGCAATATACTGCGGCGGGTTGGTGAGAACCCATTCTCTTCCCGGTGCACAGAGCAGTTCAAAACCAATGGTCGGCATTCCGTCAATTGTCGGATATTTCTTAATATATTCCTCGATCATCTGGAAATATCTTTCGAGGGTCATATTCTCAAGACTCGGATATCCCAGTTCTTCAAGCACATGTTTCTGAATCCAGAAGCCGGATGCTCCGTAATGTGTACCTCCGACAATTTCGCCGTAGTAACGGTTGTAGTTGGGCAATACGTAAATGTGTTTTTCTCCGTCACCTGCGTCTGTGGCAAGACGGTTCCAGTACGGTCTTACATGTTCGTAAAGCAGATTTGCCTTGTCCTCTGTCAGATAGTCATCAAGAGGAATAAGTGCTCCGCCTCTGATCAAGCGGATATTCAGGTCAGTGGTACCCATCAAATCAGCAAATTCTCCGCCTGCAAGCAGTACGCCTATTTTCTGGTCTGCATTTTCGGGCGGAATAATTTCGTAGTTGATTGTTACACCAAGACGCTCCTTCAGCAGTTTGGTAAGCTTGTTGTCAGAAGCCGGTGCTGAACTGTTTGTCATTGTCCAGACACTGATTGTAACAGGATTATCGGGTGAAAGCACGGGCAAGCCTGAAGTCTGCTGGCTTCCTCCTGTTCCGGTGCCGCTCTGATTGCTCGGTGCAGGTGTAGGTGTTACCTGTTTTGAAGCAGGCTGGCATGCAACAAGAGTCAGCACAAGCAGCATTGCCAATAACAGAGTAAGAGTTTTTTTCATAATATCCTCCCTTTCATTATTTAATTAATAGAATTTACTGGCAATACGGCTAAATGGTTAATTTGACGGGTCCCTGCGTTTAGTGTATAATCACTATTGCACATTAAATATATTTTATCGTTTCAGGAATGTAAATTATAAAATTTGGGATCAATATTGGACATTTTTTCAAGGGGCTGGGCGAAATGCTCAAGGCAGTAATTGTGGACGACGAACCATCCGTTCTGGAAGGTTTGAAGATTTTTGTTGACTGGGAAAAAGAAGGCTATGAAATAGTAGGCGAAGCAGCGGATGGGCTGACGGCTTTACCGATTATCCGTGAAAAACACCCCGATCTTGTCATATGCGATATAAGAATGCCGGGCTTAACCGGGCTGGAACTTCTGGAAAAATTAAGGGCAAGTATGTCTCCTATGCCTAAATTTCTTATGCTGAGCGGATACAGCGACTTTTCCTATGCCCGGAAAGCCATGCAGCTAGGTGCTATCGGTTACCTGACAAAACCTTTGGATTCCGAAGAGCTTTCGGCTGAGCTTTCCAGGATTGCGGAAATTATAGAAAATGAAAAACGAACCAGCCAGGAAAACCTTGAACTTATCCGTTTCACCGCCAACCAGCTGTATAACGAAATAATAAGCGGAAAAACAGGTGAAAAGCTCAAACGAAAAGCGCATTTTATTTTTGAAATACCACAAAAAGCGAAAGTGCGGATTATTCGTTTTATAACATTAAACACAAAAACCAATCCAAACGGCAGAATATATGATTTGCTCCTCGATATCACCGGTATCAGAAACGAGAACTGTATTTTCTACAACGGGAACGGAAACTATATTCTTATATTGAACGACGGAATGGATTACTTCCTGGATTATACTGAACTTTCTGAAAAAATCAAAGAAGGCTTCAGCAATATAAATCCCAATGATTTCGGAGTCCACAGTTTCAGTGCGCTGATTAGCGGTGTATCCGACGCTGAAATACCTGAAAGCATAAATATCTGCAGCAGACAAATTGAACAGCTTTATACATACCATCTCCTTCAGCCCGAAGACAATGTAGTATGTTATGAGGATATGCACGGAAAGAATGTATTTAAGGACCAGATTACAAAGGTAGGTTCAGTAATTCCTGAGAAATTTTTTGATAATATTATCGACGCAATAAAGGGCAATGATTTCGATGAGGTTGTTAATGCCGTTGAATCCTTTTTCAGTGAGCTGAACAAAAATGTGGATAACGGCCTGGGCGACCTTATATGCCTGTACAGGCTTGCCGGAATTACGGGAAAAACAGCATCTGCATACGGCATTGAAGCAGGGAATCTAATACTCGATTTTATAGATCAAATAGGTAAGAAAACACAGGAATGCAAAAAATCGGCCATTGCACTGTGTACATATATTTTTGATAAGATTAACCGTAATGCCAATAAATCAATTGTTCTGCTTGAAAGCGAAATAATGGACTATATCAAATCCAACTGCTGCAGGAAAAACATGAGTATACAGAATATATCAGAGAAATTCTCAATTCCTCCTATAATCGTGAGCAGAATCGTAAAAAAGAAAACCGGTCAGAAATTTAATGACTTCATAAATTCTCTCAGAATAGAATATGCCAAAATGCTTTTTGCGGGCAGTAACATGAAAATCACGGCAGTCTGCGAAGAAGTAGGCTATTCCGATTACGGCTACTTTATAAGAAAATTCAAGGAACTTACAGGTGTACTCCCATCAGACTATAAAAGAAAATATTCTTAGTCCGGAAGGAGTTCCCGATGAAAAAACTCATGCACATACTTGACAATATCAGTATCAGGCGAAAGTTTATCATGATTTATATCATGGGCATTATCGTTCCCATAATTGTCGGAGCAATTGTCTGGGTATCGTTTACGTCAAATGAAATCAGGATAAATACCATTTATTACCTTGACCAGTCCTTTGAAAAAATATCCGGCAATTTTAATCTGCTTACACAAACCGCAATCAACGTGGCAAACCAGATTAACGCAGATGTAACCATCCGCCAGGACCTGTCCAGGAAATTTTCAACCCCAGTTGAGCATTATGATATATACTGGCACTTTCTCAGGAACCGCTTCAACATGTATCTCGTCAGCAATCCTGACATTGCATCAATAACCCTGTATATCGATAATCCCGATTTTATCAACGTCGACCATTTCCGTGTATTGGATGAAGAAACAAAGGAGAAAGAATGGTACATCCTGGCTTCATCCGACAGCTCGGATTTCACCATTTACCCCTATTCCACCACCATATCGGTTATTCCGCCCGCAAACAGGATTACCATTATACGGAAAGTAAGATCCGAGGATTTTCTCAATAACGCAGTAAATTACCTGCATATAGAATTAAAGCTTGACCGGATTATATCTGAGTTAAATTCGGAGGGTGAAAGCATTGACACTTACCTGATATACGGTGACAATAAAATTTTCTGGGGCACCCAGCATACAAACACAAGCAATGATCTCCAGTTTCTCAGGCTGCCTTCCGAAAAAAAATATTTCATTCTCTATAAATCCATAGGTACTGCTCCATATTTCAGCGACTGGAGTATATATGGAATTTTCGACAAGAACCAGATTAACAAAAGGCAGATTACAGTCCTTGCATATATACTGCTGATAACTCTATCTCTTGCAGGCCTGTCTGTCCTGGTGATCTGGTCGGTTTTGAATTCTATGCGTTACAGGTTACTGACACTGTCCGGCCACATAAAAAAAGTCGGTGAAAATTATTTTGAACCTCTTGAACTGGAAAACCCGGGCAAGGATGAAATAGGATGGCTGATAACAGTCTTTAACAAAATGATCACCGATATAAATGAACTGATTAATGTTGTATACAAGCTGGAAATGCAGAAAAAAAGCATGGAAATTGAAAATATCAGGGCAAAATACAAATACCTGCAGGCACAGGTCGATCCTCACTTCCTTTTCAATACGTTAAATGCCATTCTGGTTTTCTGCGTCAAAAACAATTACACCGAACTGGCTAATGTAATATCAAGCCTGTCCAAACTGCTGAAACGGCTTCTTATCTCCGGGAATGACTATATCCCCGTTAAGGAGGAGTTCGACTTTATTGAAAAATACCTGGCAATTGAAAAATTCAGGTTCGGCGGGAAATTTGAATATGAAATTAATATCAGTCCGGAAGTTATCGAATCAAATTTCCTGATTCCCAAGATGAGCATACAGCCCATTGTGGAAAATGCTTGCAAGCATGGTCTTCAGGCGTCAATGGATGACAGGCGGAAGCTGACCCTTACAGCAGAAATCGAATCCGGATCCCTTGTCATATCGGTAAAGGACAACGGTGCAGGCATGGATAAGAAGCAAGTCGAGGAAATCTTAAGGAAACTCAATGATCCGAACTCTGACATTGAATCGGAAAGCGAACCCGAAAGTGAAACGGGAAGCGGTGTAGGTATCATGAATGTGTACAGGCGCATGCTTATGAGCTATGACAAGAGGTTCCATTTCTCCATAAACAGCGTTCTCGGACAGGGTACGGAAATAGTAATGCGCATTGACATGAAATAATAGTCTATGCTTTTTTGAAACATCCGGAATACCTTTCATAGAACTGGGTAGGTTTTATATTGGCGATTTTTTTGAAATTTGCAAAGAAATTGTTATAATTCTTATAACCTACTGCGAAAGCAATATCATTCAGCTTCATGTCCGTTGTACGTATCAGTTCCATTGCCCTGTTTATCCTGACCCGGTGTATATATTCATTTATGCTGCATCCAAACTGTTTTGCAAAGGTTTCACCCAGGTAGCCAGCTTCCATGAATTCCATTTTTGCCAGAGTGGATACTTTGAGATCCTGGCTGTAATTCTCGTCTATGTACGATTTTACCCTGTATAAATAACTTTTCGAGTTTATTTTTCTGTTTTCAATCATCAGGTTTATTGTCTTGGATATCAGTCCTACAATTAAGCTTTTAAGTTCCTCCAGGCTCAGTTCTTCATTTATTTCATCAGGAAGAATAAAATTTATTTTTATGTTTTTTTCATAAGCTATACGCAAGATGTGATAAATACAGCTGCTTACGATAATACGCACTTCAGGCAGGCTGATATCCCTTGTTTTTATGAAACTGAATAGTTTATCAATCAATTTCCTGGCATTCTGATAATTCATAAGCTGAAGCGCATGGGTAAGTTCCTCGTCAAAACTTTCCCATGTGAATTTCCATGCATCCTCCTGACTCCCGCAGGAATCAGACGTATTGACTTCATGCATGCTGCGGCTTTTTCTGAACAGTTCAATTTCCTCCCGGGTAAATCCGTATTCGGCCAAGAATCTGTTATCAAGCTTGTTTTTTATATTTCTCAGAACGATTATAATCTCATCCCGGTCAAGGGGTTTGAGCAGGTAATAACTCACCCCCTGCCGTATTGCTTCCTGGGCATAAGCAAATTCTGAATAACCGCTCAGTATGACAAATTCTATATCCAGGTTCATCTTTCTGACTTCATTAATAAGCTCCAGTCCGCTCTTAAACGGCATGCGGATATCTGTTATAAGCAAATGGGGCCGGTGCTCCTGTACTTTCAGCAGAGCATCCTGGGCATTCTGAGTTTCAGCACAAACTTCGAAGCCCACCGTTTCCCAGGGTACCATTATCCTTAACCCTTCAAGAACAGACGGCTCATCATCGACAATCAATGCCTTATACATTCAGAAAACACCCCGTCTGTATAACATATAAAAAGTCAGTACTGCATCATTCTATTTTTGAAACCAGCTCAATTCCATTGATGCTCATATTGTACAAAGCCATAATATGAGCCAGTTCGGCATCATGCACGCCCAGGTCATAGGTATCCACCGCATTAGCAGGAACAATTACTCTTGATTTTCTGTTCATTTTGTTAAACCAGGTTTTTAAGGTTATTGCAAACTGCTGAACACAAATATCCGTACAAACGCCGGTGACAATGAATGTATTAATACCCTGGTTCTGTGCCAGCCATTTCCGGAATTCTTCCTCATGGAAACCGTTGGTTGAATTTTTGGGAATAAGCAAATAACCTCCGATTTCTTTTAATTCATCAACTATTTCACTTTCAGATGTTCCGGCCAGGCAGTGTTCCGGGTAGGAATCAAATTCAGGGGACAGACCGGTATGGTTGTCTGCAAAGGCGATTTTTGCAATTTTATGTTTATCACATGCTTCCGAAAGTCTTGAAATTTCAGGTATCAATGCTTCAGCCCGCGGGCTTTGCAATGCTCCTTCCCTTACAAAACCGTTTATCATGTCTACAATAACCAAAGCCGTTTCTTCGGGGTTTAAATCTGACAACCGGACTGACGGAAGCTTTTCAATCATATCATATATTTGCTCCAGTGTTTTAATGCTTTTGTCGAGAAAATCCTTTCTGCCTGCTGTCTTCATATTATCACTCCATTCGGGAAATTTTCGCCGGAAACCGTATGCAAAATATGCCGTTTAATAATATCCGGTCAGGGACTACTTATTATTTCCCTCCTATAACTTATTTTAAACCAGGCATGTTTCATGTTGTCAAGCCGTGGGAAAACTTACCGGCAGCAGTATATTCTGACATACCCGCACAGCATTTTGGATTAATCACTTTCTTAATGACAGTATTTCCTCCTCATACTTTCTGACTTCTTCAATCCAGGCCGTACCAACGGGTACATTGCTCTCGGCACAATACTTGTTCCATACCGCCCCGAACGGCAAAACCTTAAACTCTTCCATTAAGGCAAGCCTGTTGCCCAGATTTCCGCTTTCCTCAGCTTCAACCAGCAGGTGTGTGGGTTCGAGTTAACACAGTTTTACCGCTTTTTATCATAAGAAAAAGTTTTTCAGTATAATCCTGTATAACAGCCCAGAATTCAATTCCGTTTTTACAGGCATTAAAAAATTCACCGGGAGAACTCCCGGTGAACTCAGGAGATACTGATATTATCTATAGCCCGTTCAGCCATATACGAACTTCTTACCAGCGGTCCGGAAGCCACGTACAGGAATCCCATCTGATAAGCCTTTTTTTCATAGGCCTTAAACTGCTCCGGATGTATATATTCAATCACAGGATGATGTTTTGCAGACGGAGGAAGATATTGCCCTATTGTAAGAAAATCACAGTCAACCATCCTTAAGTCCTTCATAACGGAAATAACCTGTTCTTCTGTTTCGCCAAGCCCGACCATGATTCCTGATTTGGTATAAATTGACTTATCCATGTTTTTTACATTTTTAAGCACATTCAATGACCTGTGGTAGTCTGCCTGCGGTCGAACCTCGGAATAAAGAGCCGGTACGGTTTCCACGTTATGGTTTAATATCTCCGGGCGTGCTTTCACCACTTTCTCCAAGGCTTCAATACTTCCCGAAAAATCGGGAATCAGAACCTCTATTGTAACCCCTGGTGCAATATTTCTGACCGCATCTATTACCCTCGCAAAGTGCCCGGCTCCGCCGTCAGGCAGGTCATCGCGGGTTACCGACGTAATTACTGCATGCCTGAGCCCCAGCTCTTTAACGGCCTGGGCAACCCGTTCAGGCTCACTTTCGTCCACCGGCTGCACATTGCCCTTTGACACGTTGCAAAACGTGCAGTTCCTGGTACATACGTTTCCCAGGATCATAAACGTGGCGGTCTTCCTCCCGAAACATTCACCCCGGTTGGGACAGGCCGCCTCATCACAGACGGTATTAAGATTAAGTCTTCTGAGCATTCCCTCAACAGTTTCCAGTCCTTTTACAGAGTGAACCCTGACACGCAACCATTCGGGTTTCCTTTTTATTTCCATTCAAGTTATTCCTCCGTACTATTAAAATTAACAAAATTCGGAGTAACCCCGAAGCATTCGCAGAAAACTTCCGCGGTTCTTTTAAACAGCTTTGTCATATCCTGCTTACGGCCTGTCAGTTTTTCCAGGGATGTTACTCCCCTGTCAGCAAGACCGCAGGGTATTATCCAGTTGAAGTGGGAAAGCTCTGTGTTGACATTGAATGCAAAACCATGCATCGTAGTCCAGCGCTTTATCTCGATTCCTATCGCGGTTATCTTGTCATTGCCAACCCAGACCCCGGTATATGTTTTGTCGCCGCGCTCGGCAACAATGCCGTAATCGTCCTTCAAAAGCTTTATAAAGGTATTTTCAATTCTTTCAACAAAAAAGCGGATATCCCTGCCGAAATGTTTCAGGTTAATGATCGGGTATCCGACTATCTGGCCGGGGCCGTGATATGTAACGTCTCCCCCGCGGTTTACCTGAACAACCGAAACACCCATTCTTTCAAGTTCTTCTTCAGGAACAAGAATGTTTTCCTTTTTGCCCCTAATACCAAGAGTTATAACGGAAGGATGTTCAACCAGAAATAAAGTATCCCTCTCTTCTTCTTTTGACACCTTCTCCCATTTCTCCGTCTGGGCTTTAAGAGCTTCTTTGTATTTCATTCTTCCGAGATTTACAACATCTATTTCCAAACAAAATGCCTCCGGTTTCTTAAATGAATACAACTTAAATTTACGGGTTGTTTAATCAATAAGCAAAGACAGGATGATTATTTCAAACATAATATTTATATTAAGATATTTTACATACTAATTCAATAAATACCATCATAATATGAACTTTAAATGAATTTTTATATTTTTTATTCTATGCTGCATATGCAGATTGAAGATAAAATTTAGATATAATATCTTTCAATACTTTAATAATTGCAGTTTAAAAGATGTAAATACATCCTTGTTCGTTCAATAGCATCCATGTTGTGTTAACAAAAAAACTTTTAATCCGTTCATACGTACAATCACAACAAAACTATACCTTTTGTCTGTTATAGACTCATATAAAGTACTAATTATTTTTGAGTTGCATAATAACAATTTTATTAATTCTTCCCATATGTAACCAAAATTCTATTACACTCAAGTAAACATTAAATAAAAACTCAGACTAAATGCTTAACGTCCATTAGCACTTGAAAGAATTATCAGATTGGGTAAGGCCTGCTATAAGGCTATATGTAGGATGGTTGAAGTTTCGGAATGGATAGAATATTTACCGAAATTTTCTTAGGTTTCCTATTATGCCATGTATGGGAAATTGTAAAAATATGAAAAGTACATAATATATTTAACCAACTTGTTATAAGAAATCCATAAAATGTGGAGGTGTCGTTATGAAAAAGGTTATTATCCCAGTTATTATTGTTTACTTACTTTTCCTATTCTCCGGCTGCAGCAATGCAAGACCTGAAGGAGTCAACGAATCGCAAAAAACAACACCTACTCAAACTATTACAAATGATACAAGCAACACAGAAAATAAAACCAATGCTGAAATAAAACATCCGGGGGAACCTCAACCGAACCTGAAAAATATAAAATCGGCGATTCTGCAAAGAGCGGAAATCTTACTTTTACAGTAAACTCGGCCAGGATTGATGAAGGCGACGAATTTATCAAGCCAGACGAAGGCAATATATATTACATCGTTGATGTTACTGTGGAAAACACCGGCGACAAAACAGAAACTGTCAGTTCCCTTCTGATGTTCAAGCTGTTTGACTCCGACGGATACAATTACACCAGCACCATCGGTCCCGATACAAAAGGGCAGGTTGACGGCGATTTATCCGCAGGCAGGAAACTCAGAGGCGAACTTGTTTTTGAAATCCCGAAAAATGCTAAAGGATTGGAACTTGAAATCTATCCTGATGTTTTTGGTAACAATCAGATAGTTTTTGAACTTGACAGATAACATAGAGCCAGTAAATCAAAAACCGCTTGGATTCTATATCCTAAGCGGTTTTGTCTGGTGACCCACCGGGGAATCGAACCCCGGACACCATGATTAAAAGTCATGTGCTCTGCCGACTGAGCTAGTGGGTCTTATTTTGGCTGGGATGGCAGGACTCGAACCTACGCATGCCAGAGTCAAAGTCTGGTGCCTTACCGACTTGGCTACATCCCATCGTATTGAAGTCGGAAACCGGAACTAAACTTCACAGCTTCCGCCCTCATTAGCGATTTTAAATGGGGTGGATGGTGGGACTTGAACCCACGACCTCCAGAGCCACAATCTGGCGCTCTAACCAGCTGAACTACACCCACCGAAACTTACAGCACAAGCCATCAGGCCCTTATGCATCCCTCTCAAAAAAGACGCAAACTTATTTTAAGACAGAACGGTATGAATGTCAAGCAAAAAATTATCCCTTTTTTATTTTTTCCCCTATTTTTTCGATTTCAATACTGTTATCGCATGGTATAAATTGTCATTCCGCGCAAATCTATCCTGTTATCGTGCTTTTCTCCACCCCTTCGGATAGAGATTCTTCATCTGGTGATTGTCTATCTTTCCCCATCCTGCCGGATAGTTTTCAATCCCAACCATAATATAGCCTTTCTCACCCTCGACAAATAGCGTTTCGCCCTTGAGATAACGGATTAAATCAGGATCATCCGGTGAAAAACCTTTCTTCCGTTTAACATCATCCCAATCAAGAGCCATTGCAAAAGCCTGGGACGGTTCAAACTTCCTGTATACTTCTTCGCCCAGGTATAACCCGGTTTTAACAATCCTGAGTTTTTCATTGTGTATGAATCCCGGGGGTATTATATTAAGATGTGACCGGTCAACGAAATAAAATCCTTCCGGTTTTCTTGTCAGCACCCTGTCACAGAATTCCTCAAAGCTTTTCAAAGGTTCATCGGATTTATGGCACCTTTCATCAGGTGTAAACTCTCCATACCTGCCGAGCAAAGCAACAAAATGTCCTTCGCCTTCTACCCTGTGAGGCCATAATCTCGCCGTTTTCAGGATTTCCGGGTTACCGTCAGCCCAGTCAGGTCGTCCTGGTTCTATCCCGAAATTCTTTGGTATATCAATAAGGTAAAGGTCAGGGTAAGTTCTAAGGAAATATGCTATGTTCTGCTCGTTTTCTTCGGGACTGAACGTACAGGTGGAATAAACCATGGTACCGCCCGGAGAAAGCATACGGTAAGCCTGGTCAAAGATTTCCCTCTGCAGACTCTGTAGTTCTTCGGATTTATATTTGCTCCAGCTTTTGACCGCATCGGGGTCCTTGCGGAACATCCCTTCGCCCGAACATGGAACATCCAGAAGAATTTTGCTGAAAAAGCCGTCATAAAACAATGAAAGCCTGGAAGGCGATTCATTAGTAACAACGGTATTGGTTATGCCGCAAAGCTCGATATTTTTAACAAGGGCTTTTATTCTTTTTGGGTTTATATCGTTTGCCAGCAGGAATCCCCGGTTTCTCATTGAAGCAGCCAATGCCACCGTTTTGCCGCCGGGTGCGGCACATAAATCCAGAACCCGGTCCTCCGGTCCGGCATTCATCACTTCGGCAGGAAGCATAGCACTCGGCTCCTGGATATAGTATAAACCGGCATGGTAATAGGGATGAGTTCCTGGCCTCGAATCATCATCAATGTAAAAACCATAACCCGACCAGGGTACAGGCCGGGTTTCAAACGGAGATATTCTTTGCCATTCCTGCAAATCAGCCTTCAGGCTGTTAAGCCTTAATCCTGCCGTCCTGCTTCCATTCAGTGCGGTTATAAATTCGTCAAACTCTGCAGGATTCATTAAATTCCTGAACTTGTTTTCAAAATCAGGCGGAAGGCGCATTTATTTCCGCTCCTTAACGTAAGTTTTACAATATTAGCTTTCAAAACAGCAATCCTGATTACAGGCTGCAGTAGCCTTTTTCAATGCACAGCCTCGCCCGGGAAGCAGTTTTTTCATCACTCTCCAGGGCTTTTTTTATAAAATCGGGATTATTACGGAAAAATTCACTCATAAACCGGTCAGGATCACGAATATATTCCGTTACCATCTCGAGCTGATCCCTGTCTATATATTTTTTATCATACGCTTCCTTAAATACATTTTGATCTATATTTACGAGGGCATGGGACTTTACACCGAGTTTTTCAAGGAGTTCTCCTCCACCCTGAAGCCTGTCAACAATTACAAAGGAATATTTCATTCTGCCCACTGTATTGTTTATTGCCGGGATCCAGGCACGTTCATAGCTGGATGCACTGGTAATCAGGTCGGCAATATGAAGAACCGCTGCTCCGTTTAATGAAACAAGCTTTTCAGATTTTCCGTTCTTGAATACATATGCATCCAAATCCTTGAAAACGGTTATATGCGGCTTTTGAAGAAGCTCTGCCGCAGCAACCGAGAAGAACCAGTCACGGCGTTCTCCTCCGGATACATAGTCATATTCACTGTCGGGTATTGTTTTCCTTATTGCATCAACCAGTGCGTCCACCGCGTTCCTGTATATAACGTCCTCCTCATAGTTTTTCATCACCAGCTCAAGCAAAACACCGGTGCATTCTTCTTTTTTTTCTTTCACATCATCTATAACCTGCAGAAGGAAATTTGCTTTTTCCTCGCTGCCGTATAGAAAATGGGTGTTAATATAATACGGTCCTATTTTCCCCGATGTATACCAGAATGGTTCATTGGCCGGACATACACGTATGGCTTTCGTATCAAAAAGAGCCTTAACAAGTTTTTCTCTTGCATTTTCCATTTCAATACCTCCGTCAGCGTCTTCCAAAAAACCTTTCCTTATATTCCCTGAACCATTCCTGGTTCAGCAGCGTGCTTGTTTCTTCATCCAGATGGCATGCACAGCCTTCAACGCTTACATGAAAATGCCCGTTCTCCTCGGTAACAATTGTTACAGCGGTATTGTCACACCACGGAATGGAAATCACATCTTCCAGGGATAATCCCTTAAACCAGCACAAAAGAACGCGTATTGCAGTGCCATGGGTAACAATGCAGACATTTTTCCCCCGTTCGCGGGAGATTATATCCTGCACCGCTGATATAAGCCTGTTCTGAAAGGATACCATGCTTTCTCCCCCTGGCATCCTGTGAAGGTGGGGCTGGTTCTCCCAGGTATTGTATTCCTCGGGATAATATTTTTCAAGCTCATCCCACCGCATGCCTTCCCAGCGTCCGCCGTGTATTTCCTTCAGGTCTTCACGGGCAATTATCGGAAGCCCTTTAATCCTTGATATATATTCTGCCGTCTGCATAGTTCTTTTCAGAATACTGCTGTAAATAACATCAATTTTCATATCCGCCAGCCGTTCCGCCACGAGCCTGGCCTGTATATGTCCTCTTTCGGTAATGTCTGCATCGGTCCAGCCGTGAAATTCCCGTATCTTATTACCCAGCGCTTCTGCATGCCGGACGAAAATCAATGTAGTTTTCATTTATTCACCCTTTCATTGAAGTCCGGTATTTATTTTTCAACGTAAACCCGATTTATATCATACTCAGTCCAGCAAGGCTCCGGTTATATCAGAAATTTTTCCAAAACCGTGCTTTTCCATGTAAAGTTTTATTCCGTCGATGGTTTCTGCCCATACACAGGGATTTACAAACCCTGCGGTTCCTATCATTACCGCGGAAGCGCCTGCAAGGAGAAATTCAACGGCATCATCGGCGTTTGAAATCCCGCCCATGCCGATAACAGGTATTTTTACGGCTTTCGAAACCTGGTATACCATGCGCACCGCAATTGGTTTGACCGCAGGCCCGGAAAGCCCGCCCATTACATTCCCAAGTATCGGCCTTCTTGTATTTATATCAATTGCCATTCCCAGTATTGTGTTTATCAGGCTTATGCAGTCGGCACCGGCAGCTTCGCCGGCTCTTGCCATTTCCGCAATATTGGTAACATTCGGAGAAAGCTTGACAATCAGGGTTTTCCTGCATACTTTTCTCACTGCCGATGTGACCTTGTATATTCCGTCTGCAGTGCTTCCGAACATCAGGCAGCCTTCCTTCACGTTCGGACATGAAACATTCAGTTCAATCGCATCTATATCGGCATCGGACAGGATCTCCGCCATGCGGCAGTAATCATCAACGGTGTTTCCGGCTACGTTGGCTATAATACATGTATCAAACCTGCGAAGAAAAGGTATTTCGTCACGTATGAAAGCATGGACTCCCGGATTCTGAAGACCGACACTGTTCAGAATTCCTGCAGGTGTTTCCGCTATCCTCGGCGGAGCGTTCCCTTTTCTTGGTTCCAGCGTAAGCCCTTTTACAGAAATACCTCCCAGGAGATTCAGATCAAAAAACTCGCTGAATTCCCTTCCGAAGCCGAAAGTGCCTGAAGCGGCAATTACCGGGTTTTTAAGTTTCAATCCTGCAATATTGACAGATAAGTCCAAGAACAATCCTCCCCGAAACCAATTCTCAGAAAATAACCCTTTCCGCGTTAAAAACCGGGCCATCCCTGCAGATCCGTTCGTAGGTATAGTCATTATTATGCCTTATTTTGCATGCGCATACAAGACATGCCCCTATTCCGCAGCCCATACGCTGTTCCATCGAAACTTCGCAGAAAATGCCTTTTTCAGTACATGCCCCGGCCACGGCCTTCATCATCGGCACAGGTCCGCAGGTATATACCCTGTCAGGTTTTTCTGTTTCAAGATACTTGAGAAAAGGTACTGTTACCGGCCCGTTCTCTCCGAGGCTTCCGTCATCGGTTGTTATAACCAGCTTTTCAGAAGCCTTTTTGAAATCATCCTGAAGCACAGCCAAATCCCGTGTTCTGAAACCGATAAATGCAGTCCTGTCAACACCTTTGCTTCTTTCAAGCAGAAACAGAAGCGGGAATATTCCTATGCCTCCGCCTACAACACAGATTCTTTCCCCTTTTTCAGGGAGAGTAAAACCCTTTCCAAGGGGGCCGATGCAGTCCAGCATGTCCCCTTCCTTCAGGCAGGACAGAATCCTGGTACCTTTGCCCCTTAGCATATACGCAATATCAAATGTATTTTCTTCCGGGTTCGTTCTTAAAATGCTGATTGGCCGCCTAAGGAATACTTCCAGGCTATCCCTGCATTTTATGTTAACGAACTGGCCGGGAAAAGCATTCCCTGCAACCTTCTCGGATCTAAGACGCATAAAAAATATGCCGTCCGCAAGTTCTTCATTCCTGATAACAGAAGCATTAAAAACCATAAGCATCCTCCGGCAGACTTTTTATTGAATCAGTCAGCCCCTGAGTCT
>ENA-OWOZ01000386-OWOZ01000386.1-bioreactor-metagenome-genome-assembly--contig:-NODE-386-length-58463-cov-5.516100_pt1 | contig 58463 bp, 55 predicted proteins | sample MGYA00238140_ERZ651804 | MGnify/ENA primary metagenome ERZ651804 (study PRJEB26910, sample SAMN07631232) | bioreactor metagenome | isolation source: Switchgrass digestor | place: USA: Dartmouth...
GTGCTGCTTCTCCTTCATAAACATATCCACAAATTGTACATACAAACTTCTTCATAATTTTACCTCCTATAATTTAAAAATTTTAAGTTCAATACCATTAGAATTTATTTACACTAGGAATTTTTTAAGCAATCCCTTTTCATAGTCATTATTATATAATAGTAATTATCTGTTGTAAAGTATTTTATAGTAAATTTTAACTTTTTTTATTTTTTATCTTTTTAATAACACCTTTCCTTTAAGTATAAAAGCTGCCATCTTATTAGAACCATTATAAAAACTTATCACAAATATAAATAAGAGCCTCCCACTATAACTAATGTAGAAAGCTCTTATTTATATTTATATATTATTTAACTGCATTTTCCATATCCCTTAATACAACATCTGCACCCTTAAATCCAGGTCCTCCTATATACCAAGCAGTTGGTTCAACATAAATAATATGTCCATTCTTGTAAGCATCAGTGCTCTTAATTAAATCATTATCTAAAGTTTCTTGAGCTGTAGCTTTTCCTTCTCCGCTGCCTGTAGCATAAGTTCTATCTAATACTATTAAGAAATCCGGATTCTTTTCTTTAATGTATTCATTAGTTACTTCTTGTCCATGAGTTGCATCATCTATGTTTGTATCAATTGGTGTAAATCCAAATTCATTATAAACATATCCAAATCTTGAATCTGCTCCTTGAGCACCATAGGAACCTTCATTAACCATTAAGAATAAAGCTGTTGCATTTAAAGCCTTTGTCTTTGAAGCTAATTCTTCTTTTCTTGCATTTATTGAAGCTAATTTTTCTTCTACTTCTGCTTCTTTACCAAAAATTTGGCCTAATACTCTTGCTGTTCTTTCTAATGAAGCAAAATAGTCTCCATCACTTCCTAAGTATAAAGTTGGTGCTAGCTTTTGGAATTCAGCAATTGCTTCTTCTTGTCTTCCTTCGATAATAATTAAGTCAGGTTGTGCTGCTGCTACAGCTTCCATATCATATGATTTTAAGCTTCCTAAATCAATATATTTATCATCTTTATATTTTTCTAAGTATGATGGTATTGATGCCTTTGGAAGTGCCACTGGTTCAATTCCTAGGTCATCCATTATATCTAATGAAGCAAAATCTAAAACTACTACATTTTTAGGATTGTAAGCTACTTCTACTTCCCCCTTTCTATCTGTAACTGTTATAATATCTCCATCTTGATGTTTTGCTGTTTCAACATCAGAATTTGCCTTTGTATTATCCTTACCCTTATATTGTGTAACTCCTAAAATTGCCGCAACTACAAGGATAATTGCAATTATAATTCCTGTTCTTTTTTTCATGTTAAAAATCCTCCTAAAGTATTTTTATATATTAAAGTCATTTATATTTTAAAAATAAATACAAATGTTTTTATTATTAATATTTTGAATGTTAAAGTCCATATCAAAGATATCATTTAATACATCCTTTTGAATTATGTTCATAGCTGTATCATTAGCTACTAACTTCCCATTTTTTAAAGCTACTATATTATCTGAATAACAAGAGGCAAAATTAATATCGTGGATTACAAGAATTATTGTTTTTCCAAGATCTTCTGCCATCTTTTTAAGAAGTTTCATCATTTCAACTGAATGCTTCATATCTAGATTATTTAATGGCTCATCAAGCATTATGTATTCTGTATCTTGGGCTATAATCATAGCAATAAATGCTCTTTGCTTTTGACCTCCACTAAGTTCATCTAAATACTTATCTTCAATATCCTTTAGACTCATATACTCTAATGCATTATCAACCATTTCTATGTCTTCTTTCTTTAACCTTCCTTCACAATAAGGAAATCTACCAAAAGAAACAAGTTCCCTGATTGTTAATCTAACATTTATATTGTTGCTTTGCCTTAGTATTGATAAGGTTTTGGATAATTCTTTTGTATCCCAGTCCTTTAGATTTTTACCATCTATAACTACATCGCCTAAATCCATAGCTATAAGTCTTGAAATCATAGATAATATTGTACTTTTTCCTGCACCATTAGCACCTATAAAGGATGTTATCTTTCCCTTTTCTATATTAAAGGAAACATTATCAACAACTTTTTTATCTCCATATGATTTACAAAGATTTTTTACCTCTATCATACTTTTCCCTCCTTAAGTAATAGCCTTATAAAATATAATCCTCCAACAAAATTAATTATTATACTAATAGTTCCTCCAAAGTTTAAAAGTCTTTCTAATATAAATTGACCTCCAACTAAGGCTATAATGCTTATCAGTATTGATACTGGTATAAGCAAATTGTATTTATAACTTTTTGTCAGCTCATGAGTTAAATTGACTACTAATATACCTAAGAAAGTGATAGGGCCAACTAAAGCTGTTGCTACAGATACTAAAATAGACACAAATGTAAGCATTTTTTTAGTAAATTTATCATAATTAACTCCTAGGTTAATTGCTGTATCTCTTCCTAATGATATAACTTCTATTTTACTTATTTCCTCATAAACTAATGCAAAGATTATAAGAACAACTGCTAAAACTATAAGTAATATGTCCTTATTTATTAAATTAAAAGAAGCATTAATCTTAGCATATAAAGCATCATATTCATTAGGATCTATAATTACCTGCATAAAGCTTGAAATACTTCTAAATAAAGTCCCTATTACTGTTCCCACCAAAAGCAGAAAGAAAATATTATTCTTACCATCCTTTAAAACCAGCTTAAATAGGATCATTGCCAGTATTAACATAAGGCTGCAGTTTACTACAAAATTTACAGGCTTACTTGTAAAAACAATAGATGTCGAACCAAACAAGAATACAACCACCGTCTGTACTAGGCTATATAGAGCATCAAGACCCATTATGCTAGGAGTTATTATTCTATTTTGAGTAACCCCTTGAAAGAGCATACTAGAAAGGGCAATGGCACTGCCGGCAATTACAATTGCTATAAGCCTAGGCACTCTTATGTAAAAGCTGTATCTTAAAATTTTAGGATTTAAGCCCCAAAATACATATAAAGCTATGGATATCAAAGCTAATAAGCTAAGCAAAATTATTGTTCTTTTTTTATTGTCCATTATTTATTCCTCCTGAAGATTAAGTAAAGGAATATTGCTCCTCCTATAACACCAACTGTCATTTCAATTGGTATCTCGTAAGGGAATATAATTATACGACTGATAATATCACAAACAAGTAAAAAACTTGCTCCAAGCATTGCTATAAAAGGCATATTCTTTTGAAGGTTGTCTCCTTTCATTATTGAAACAATATTAGGAATAACTAAACCTAGAAAAGGTATATTTCCAATTACTATAACGACTAAAGCTGATATTAGAGATACAATTATAACTCCAATATTACTTACTAATTTGTAATTAAGCCCAAGTCCTACAGATATGTCTTCTCCCATACCAATTAAGTTAAACTTATTAGCATAAAGGAAAGCTGCTACAAGCAATGGTATAGTCAGATATAACATTTCATAATTTCCTTTTATTATGGTTGTAAAACTTCCCCTAAGAAAAGAACCCATATTTTGACTTAAATCATTTTTATAGGCTATAAAATCAGCTATTGAACCAACAACATTTCCAAGCATTATCCCTACTAGGGGAATAAATATTATATCCTTTACCTTAAGCATTTTTAGTATTCTCATAAAAATAAAAGTTCCTAAAACTGCAAAAATAAATGATATTACTATTTTTTGGCTTGTTGATGGTTTTGGAATTAATACAAGAGCCATTAAAACCCCAAGTTTTGCTGAATCTATAGTTCCTGCTGTTGATGGTGAAACAAATTTATTGTTACCAATCTGCTGCATTATGATTCCACTAATACTCATACCTATTCCAGCAAATAAAATACTTATTAATCTTGGTACACGACTTATGAGTATTATGTCTAACTCCTCTTTTCCTATATTAAAAATACTTATATCTGATACTCCTACAAATAGAGATACTATAGATAATATGACTGTAATTATAAAAAGTAATTTTGTAGATAAATTTTTAGACATAATAACTCTCCTTTACAATTGATAATAATTATCAACACTAAATGAATTATATATGATAATAATTATCATTGTCAATACTTTTTTAGTAAAATATTTCCTTTAAATGAACATTTTTTATAATAGCTGAAATATTTTCTTTCCTTTGTAATAATATCTAGTAAAAAGCTAGAGTTATTTTCCACAATTTTACTAGAAAGTTCTTATAAAGAATTTAATTTATCAAATGTATTTCTTAGAACATTTAAAAATTTTTATCATAATATGTAGTATATCGGGTATAACTTATGATAATAAAAAGGAGGAACTTAAATGAACATCGATAAATATATAGACGCACTTTATTATGAAGAATTTGAAAAATATGATGACGATTATGATTTTGAATGGGATGAATGGAAGGAAAAAGAATGCAAGAAACGCAGAGAACCTAAATTTAGATGTGTAAAATATCCTGTATGCCCAAAACATTATCCACAACAATATCAATCATGCCAATGTCCTGCACAAATTCAACCACGTTATAAGTGTCATATAGATAAAAATAGAAAAGCATCTGAAACTTGGATTCCTTATGCTTCAGGAGCTGATCTTGATTTAACTATTGCTGCAGGCGGTACTACAGCATCTGCTGCAGTTGGCTTTGGAAGCAGTGGAGCTGTTACTGTTGCTACTACTCTAGGTACTATAAATTTAGTTAATGGAAGTAACTTTGCCTTTGCAGTTCCAAGAGAAGGCTGCTTAAGATCCTTTACAGCATATTTAACAGTAACTGGTGCAATAGATGTTGCTCTAGGATTAGTTACTGTATACGCTCAGTTATACAGAGCTGAAGCAGGAAGCACTCTATTTACGCCAATTCAAGGGGCAACAATAACCTTCCCTGCTATTTCTAGTACTACAGCTGCAGGTACTACCTTTAATGGTATTATTAAAGGAATAAATTATCCATTATGTGAACAAGACCGTCTATTGCTAGTTTATTCAGCAACTTCTACAACAGCAGCAGGAACAGATCCAATTACTATACCTGTTACTGCAAGCGCAGGAATTTCTATATCATAATCATATTAAAATCTTTAAAATAAAAGTCTTATAAAATAAATAAGGCTGTTATACAACGCCTTCAGTTGTATAACAGCCTTTATTCTTTTTTTGTTTATAAAGAACATTCTACAATAAATGGAATATTATGTACTATATTAAATATCCTTAAGGAACAAAGGAGGATTTTATGGGTAAACCAAAATATATAGACAAACTTTGCGATGATTTGTCTTTAAAATACGATTCTGACCGCTTCTTTTATGAAATCCTTAAAGATTTGGAAGAAGCTCCATGCAAAAGAGAGAAAAAGGTCAGAAAAGAAATTGATCTGCTAAAGGAAGAAAAATTTAAAATACCAGGAAAATGCAGGGACATAGAAATATGTCCAAAAGAACCTGAAATATTAAACTGTAAGGGTTCCTTAAGCCTTATTCCTTACGCTTCAGGTGGCACTGTAGCTTTAGATGTTATCCAGCCTAGCTCTACAAATGCAAATGTAGGAATAATAGCTTTTGGAAATAATGTTACTACTGCAACTGATATTCCAAGTAGAACCATTACTGTACCAATTGGCGGCACTACTAATATGGCATATACAGCATCTAATTTTATAAAAATAAGATCAATTGCTGCAGATTTCACTTTAGTTGATGCAGAACAAATAACTTCAGGCTCAATAGTTATAAAAGCTCAATTATATAGGTCCTTCCCTCCATCAAATATCTTTTCTGCAATACCTGGTACTGAAATAACTTTAGGTCCTGCTTTAACTGGTGTTGTTCCTTCCGGAAGTATTTTGGTTGGAATTAAAAGAAATATTCATGCAGCTGAAATTTGTCCACAAAGTCGAATAATCCTTGTTTTCTCAGCAGTAGCTCAAGGAACAGGTGCAACAATAGCTACTTCTCCAATAAATGGTTATGCAAGTGCAGGGGTAACTATTGAGTTAAAATAGCATCTGCATAATAAAAGGAGTTATTAGGCAAATATAAACCTGATAACTCCTTTTATTTTGTATTACTTAAATTGAACATTTATTAAAATCTAATTAATTTTTACTCTCTGTATTTTCTAATTTCCTTTTTTATTAAATCTAATAAATTATTAAGTTCATATACTTCCCCGTCTTCAATTAATTTATTTAAAGAAAGCTCAAATCTGCTAGCCTCTGCAGTTTTTCCTAGGGAATTTAAAATTAAAATATTATCCATTATATTGGAGATTATATCTGATTTAACCTCAAAGAGCTTTTGAGCATCCTTTATTTCATCTTTAATATCAAGCATCAATTTATCTAATTCAAAGGCCGCATCTGCAGCTTTTTTTAATTTTTCCCTAACATGACTTGGAAGCTGCTTTTTATACTTATAATTTAGTGAATGCTCTATGGTAGCCCAGAAATTCATTGATAAAGTTCTTATTTGAAATTCTGCTAGTATTACCTTTTCCCCTTCTGCCATATTAACAGGATATTTAATAATAATATGATAGCTTCTATAGCCGCTTTCCTTTACCCCTCTTACATAGTCCTTTTCATAAAGAATCTGCATATCCTTCCTACTTCTAATAATTTCTACAACTGTATCTATATCATCAACGAACTGACACATAATTCTTAGTCCAGCTATATCTTCAATTTCATATTCTAATCTATCCATTGGAATTCCAAACTTATTTGCCTTTTCTAATAAGCTGGATATTTCCTTTACTCTCCCAGTAACAAATTCAATTGGAGAATATTCATTTTTCTTTCTAAATTCTTTTCTTATACTTCTAAGCTTAACTTTTAACTCTTCAACCGCTTGTTCATAAGGCATAAAAAAAGCCTTCCAATTTTGAACAGTCATACTTAATCACCCTCTTTAAACTTCACACCTTATAATTATATCAAAAATAATAATAGCTGTAAGTAAATTTTCTATGTATAAAAACTTTTGTATATATCATCTACATTCTTTACATAATATGTTATAATATATTATACATAAGGGATAATGTGATATAATATTCTGAGGGATAAAAATTATCTAAAATACACACAACTAAAGATAAAATTAAATAAACCGATAATAAAAAAAAGTGGCTCAACTAGGATATATATTAGGAGGTATTAAAATGGGGTTATTTTCCAAAAAAAATAAAGGGACAAATATTCAAAAGCCTATTGAATCTACAGAAGAAGTAAATCAAGAAGAATTATCTCAAATGGATTCAATTGCAGTTGATTTACAACAAGCTAATCACTTAAAAGAAGAAATAGCAAATATAAGTGAAAACAGCTCTAACATTTCTCGTTCAGTACAAGATGTAAACGAATCATTATCTAGCCTTGCATCTTCTACCCTTACTCAAACTGAGGAAATAGCAAATGCAAGCAGCATCTTATCAAGCTTTAGTGAGAAAATGGAGCAATTAGCTTACAACGTTACTAATGTCCAAATAACAGTATTAGATACAGATAAAGCTGCCAATGATGGTTTAAGTGCCTTCAGCGTATTAGACGAATCATTAAAAGATTTGCAAAGTGCTTTTAAAATGGTTAGCAATACAGTTAATAATCTTGTTTCTAAAATAGAATCAGTTAATATAATTACAGACTCTATAAGCCAAATTGCCAGCCAAACAAACTTACTTTCATTAAATGCTGCAATTGAAGCTGCAAGGGCTGGTGAAGCTGGTAAAGGTTTCTCTGTTGTTGCTGGTGAAGTTAGAAAGCTTGCTGAAAATTCAAAGCAGTCAGTTCAAAGCATAACTAAAATATTGGATGATATTAAGGCTGATATTTTAGAAACTTCAAAAGCTATGGAAGCTGGAAGCGTAGCTATTGACAATCAAAAAGATACTTTAGCTAATACAAAAAATAGCTTTAACAATATAAAAACTTCTATCAGCGATGCAGTTCAAGAAATAGATACTGCTATTGTTAACTTAACTGAAGCAGCTTCTCAAAAGGATCAAGTTTTATCAATTGTTCATAATGTAAGTAGCATTTCACAAGAACACTCAGCATTATGCCAAGAAATTGCTGCAAATATGGATTTACAAGCAACAAGCCTTGAAAACTTAAATAAATCTATTTCTGCATTAAAGAACCAACTTTAATTTATAATAAAAACAAGCTAAAAGTACTTAATTAATATACTAGTATATTTTAAAAATATCGATTTATCCGTTACTAAAAAAAGAAGATTGCGAACAGTCTTCTTTTTTTAGTATACAAAATATTTTTATTGTATTTTCAGCTGTGAATTAATTTTTTTACTTTTATCTTCCCTCTACCTAGTTCCAGCAGTTCCCTTCTCTCTAACTCTTTAAGTTTTCTGCTGACTACTTCCCTAGAGGATCCTATATCAGCTGCTATCCTTTCATGAGTTGCATATATTATCCTGCTGCCATTATTTTTAGCAATATTTTCTTTAAAATAATTAATCAATCTATTCTCAATACTATCAAAGGTTACCTTTTCTAAACCACTTACGACATTTTCGAATTTGTTATATAAATTTCTAAAAATATATTTTAGAAAATGAACATTATTTAATATATACATTTTAAAGAAAGGCATGGGAACAAGAGCAATTAATGCATTTTCTTCTACTTCTATAAAAGAATCACTTTCAGAATTAGTTAATGCACATAAGACAGTATTAAAACAATTATCACCTCTTCTTAATCTATATAAGGTGATTTCTTTTCCATCATCACCTATTTTATAGACTCTTATTTGACCAGATAATATAAGCGAAAAACCTATACAGCTTTGTTTTTCATTAAAAATTCTGCTGCCAATTTCATAACTTCTAACAACAAGTACATTAAACATTTCCTCTAAAGCTTTATCATCTAGACTTCTTAAAAAAGGATAATATCTCAAGACCTTATTTCTAATATTCATAATTTACCTCATATAAATTCCTTAATACTTTATTACATATCTTATTATAACTCTAATTTTATTGTTAATAAAAAGAAAAGAACTGTCTTTAATTATAAAAGGCAGTTCCATTCCTTAAATGCATATTAAGAATTATTATAAACCTAATATACCATCTATTCTCTTCTTATCAAAACCTACAACTATATTTCCGTTAATATCTAATACCGGAACTCCCATTTGTCCGCTTTTTTGCACCATTTCCCTTGCTGCATCTTGATCAAGTCCAACATTTACTTCTTCAAAGCTTATCCCATTACTCTTTAAATAATTCTTTGCCTTAACGCACCATGGACATGTTGATGTTGTATAAACCTTTATATTATTCATAAATATAACCCCCAATTAATTATTTTATTATACAATAATTATATTATACTTTTCTTGTATAAACTGTAACAAAGTCACAAAAGTAATTTTTATAATAAGAAGTTATACATTATTTCAATTAAATTCTTTTAATATTTCTTCTAAAAAAGCTATAAAAAATTAATCCAGATATTTTTTAAAAAAGAAGTTATTCTACAACAATATCAAAAATGTCCCAGAATAACTTCTTTTTTTTGTAATCAAAAATATTAATTTATATCTCAAATTCTAAGTTTATATTAATTTCTTAGCATTTGTCAACAGTATCATATAAATTTCTATTTTTAATTACTAAATTTATTTGCTAACATGAGCAGTTTGCCCAAGCTCTTCTTTATTAAAGTATTTAATTAATCCAAAAATAGCTGCTGCTACTACAGCTCCAATTATTAGGAATTGAATTATATCAGCTCCTGTTGCTGCTCCTGTGATTAAAGTTGCTGCAAACTTAAAAATATATGAACAAATCCAAGCTAATGCAAATTGATAGCTGACTGACAGCCACATCATTTTATTTCCGTATTCTTTTCTCATAACTCCAATAACTGCAAAGCAAGGTGTATATAATGATACAAATATTAAGAAAGCATATGCTGTTATTGTGCTAAATACTGTTGGTAATACTACAGCTAGATCCCCATAAACTATTTCCATAGTTCCTATAATAACTTCTTTAGCTGCTAAACCGGAAAGTATTGATACTCCTGCCTGCCATGTGCCAAAGCCTAATGGAGCAAAAATTGGAGCAACTATTCCTCCTAAGGCTGCAAGGAAGCTTGAATCTATTTCTGTTGTAAATCCATTCATATTGAAGTAAGTTAAAAACCAAACTAATATAGAAATTCCAAAGATTAATGTTCCCGCTCTAACAATAAAGCCCTTTGACTTTTCCCAAGCATTTAATATTAATGTTTTAAAACTTGGAAGTTTATATTCAGGTAATTCTAATATAAAAGGTTCTTCATCTTTTTTAAATAATGTATTTTTAAATAAAAATCCAATTAATATTGCTACTATAATTCCTAACAAATATAAAGACATAACTACTAAATCTTGATTTTTTTCAAAAAAGATTGATGCAAATAAGGCATATACTGGCAATCTTGCTCCACATGAAACAAGAGGTGCAATTAATGCTGTCATCTTTCTATCCTTTTCACTTTCTAATGTTCTAGTTGCCATTATTGCTGGTGCTGAACATCCAAAGCCCATTATAATTGGAATAAATGCCTTTCCAGATAATCCAATTCTTCTCATAATTCTATCCATTAAAAAGGCTACTCTTGACATATATCCACTATCTTCTAGGAAACATACTCCTAAGAATAAAGCAAATACTATTGGGAAGAATACTATAACTCCACCAACTCCTGCAACGATACCATCTAAAATTAATGATTGAAACCATTCTGAAGAATTTTCTAAAAATCCTCCTATATATGGTGTTAAAGTATCTGCCACAAAAGCATCTAACATATCTGCTAAAGGTTGTCCAAACCAATTAAAAGTAAACTTAAATACTACTAATAGTGCCAAAAGGAAAATTGGATAAGCTAGTACAGGATTTAGTATTATTTTATCTACTTTTGTTACAAATTTTTTAGTCTTTCCTGGATTTTTCAAGCTATTTTTTATTATCTTATTTAAATAGCTGTAAGTTTCATTTTCAGAGTTAAATTTTAAGTTATAACTTACTACACTGCCTTTTACATTCATTACTGTTTCTTCTATTTTATCTAACCCCTCTTTAGTTTTAGCTGATATTGGAAGAACAGTAACTCCTAATTCCTTTCCAAGCTTTTGACAATCAATGTCTACTCCTCTTTTTTTAGCAATATCCATCATATTAAGTAATATAATGATTGGTTTATTAAACTCCATTAATTGAGTTGTTAAATATAAATTTCTTTCAAGGTTTGTTGCATCAACAACATTTAAAATTACATCTACATCATCTTGTTCTAAATATTGTCTTGATATCTTTTCTTCATTAGAGAAGGTATCCATAGCATAAATACCAGGTAAATCTACTATTTTTATATTTTTATTTAAAAATCCGTACTTCTTATCTATTGTTACTCCTGGCCAGTTTCCTACATATTGTTTTGAACCAGTTAAGGCATTAAATACAGTTGTTTTACCTGTATTAGGATTCCCTATTAATGCTGCATTTATCATACTTCCACCCCTTATTTACTTAAATGTATATTCTTAGCATCTTTTTTTCTTATAGCCAAATCAAATCCTCTAAAAGAAACTAAAATAGGATCTCCTAAAGGTGCAACCATCTTAACCTCAAGCTCCGTTCCTTTTACACATCCTAATGCTAATAATCTCTTTGCTAATTTCTTATCTCCAAGAACCTCTTTTACTGTGCCTTTTTCTCCGACCTTTAAATTATAAACTGTCATATATAGTTCCCCCTTGCACAAAATTTCCACCTATATATAATTATATTCAATTGATATTGATTGTCAATAACATCATAAACTTTTTTGATATTTTTTTATCAATTGTAATTCTTCTAAAATAATCATTATTAATTAACTCTTTAAATTTATTTGCTTTATAAGCAAAAAATAAAAAAAGATTCGACTTTACTACTAAGTCAAATCTTCTAACTAAGTTCAACTCCACACTACACGCTCCACACTCCAAACTCCTAACTCCACACTGTTTAAAGTATTTTTCTAGGATTAAAATCTAAGTAATCACAGGCAGTCATTATATATTCTATCCCATCAAATTCTCCATCTAACACATTTGCCAAAGCTGGACCATGAATATGACCATATATTACTTTTTCTACATTATATTCTTTAAATAAATCTGTAAAAATAGAAGCTTCTTTTTTTTCATTGACTGGTGGGTAATGTATCATAACGATTATTTTATTATATCCACTTTTTACAGCTGCATCTAAAGACAATCTTAATCTTATTATTTCCCTATTTAATATTTTTTGATCCTTTTGAGTAAATTTATCTGAAGTATTTAAAATCCATCCCCTGGAACCACAAATAGCATAATCTTCATATATATAAAAATTGTTTTGTAAAAATTTAGTATTTTCATATAAACTATTTAATTTTGTAATTCCAGTCCACCAATAATCATGATTTCCCTTAGATACAATTTTTCTTCCTGGCAAAGAATCCAGCCAATCTAAATCTTCCTTACTTTCCTTAGAATTCATAGACCAAGACACATCTCCTGCAATAAGAACTGTATCTTCTTCCTTAATTTTTTTAAGCCAATTATTTTTAATTTTTTCATCATGCTTAAACCACTTTTCACCAAATATGTCCATTGGTTTATCTGTTGTAAAAGCAAGATGAAGATCTGAAATAGCATATAATGCCATTACCTATCACCGCCAATCTTTCTATCTAAGTCCGCTACATAGGCTATTATATGCGCTACTGCTTCGTAAAGATCTGGAGGAATATATTCGCCAACATCTACATTGCTAAGCAAATCGGACAGTTCCTTATTATAAACTATCGGAACATCATTCTCCTCTGCCTTTTCTATTATTTTATCGGCAATATGCCCCATACCACTTGCAGTAACTATTGGAGCTATTGAATTTTCTTCATATTTTAAAGCAGCCGCTTTTTTTATATCTTTCATATATACCCCCAAAATCAATGCACAATTCATAATTCAAAAATGTTATAATAATTCAACAATTCTTAAATTAATTAATTTATATTCTAAAATTTTAGAAGCTTCTATAAATTTCATTTTTAACTGTGCACAATAAACTTATCACTATAAACTGAAAGATTTTGCAGCACAAAATCTTTCTTAGACCTTTCTATCTAATCTTAGGCTTACTCCTGTATTGAAAAAGTCCCTACAAGTCGTAAGTGAAACTTCTTTCTCTTTTTTTGATACGTTAATATTAACATTAAAGCCCATGTTTTCAATATTTCTTTCTAATATTATTTTGCTCATGTTTATTATTTTAACAGAATCTTCATCACATTTTAAGTTAATATTTATATTTTTATCTTTTACCATTACATAGCTGTCAATTGTTCCAAGATTTTTTGTATCTATTGTAATAATCATTTTTACATTCTTGCTGTCTATTTTCTTTCCTTTTTTTCTATTGTCTTTAACTATTATCTTACAAGGGTATTCATTATCTTTAACTGTAACTGGAAATTGTCCATAATAATATTCTTCACTAAATTTATTAAATAGCTTTATTTCATTAAAATTATTCTTAATTATATCAATAACCTTTTCTGTTAACTGACCTTCACTTTTTAAAATTGATAAAGCTTCTTTAATAATACTTTTATTTTCTTCCCCAGCCTTACTTATTGATACTTCTACTTGCTCTTTTGATGTTAAATTCCCCTTTATTATTTCCTTATCTAATATATCCTTATTTAAAGCTTCATTAATATTATTTTCTTTATTTATATTATCATTAGATACATTTTTATTATTTATTATTTCCTTATTATTTATTGCATTCTCATTAGTTTCTATATAATTTTCATTTTGAATATTTGCTATTTCACTGTTTTCGGCTTCCTTATTTTCTGTATATATTAAATTTTCTTCTAATAAGCTTTGATATTTTAAATTAATTGCATCTTTTAATTTAGTAAATTCATCATTTATTAATTCTATTCTACTACCTAATTCTTTAGATAATGCAAATTCTAATTCTGTCTTAGTAAAATCTAAATATGATTTAAATCCTGAAACTTCGTAATTTCTTTTATTAACATAATTACTAAAATCGTCTACTAGTCCTCTAGGTCCTATTTCTTCAAAATCATTCATTGTCTTTATTAAATTATTGATAAATTCTTTTGCGTCTAGTTTATTTATCTCATTAAGTACTCTTTCAAACTCATTGCTTGTAAAGGAAAGTCTTTTATTAATAATTATATCCTTTAATGTAGTATTTATTATTTCCTCTGATTGCCCCGATAATGATTTTAATAAGGATAACATACTTATTTTAGCATTAGAAACATCATTTTTATGATAAGTTTTATTAGCTATTTTACTTTCAATACTTCCATCTTGACTCTTATTTGGAGCTATATCCTTTGGAAGCATTTCCTCTTCAAAATTATTAATATCTTCACTTAACAAGGTCTTATTTACTCCGCTATCATCCTGTTCATTATTAATTATGTCAGAAAAACTTGATAATAGTTCTGGCAGCTTACTATTTCCCTTAAATAGATTATTATAAGCTTCAATATTTTCCTTATTAAATTCTATATTATTTTCTAAAAACAATAATATGTCTTCCTTAGATAAGTTCTTAAATTCCTGTAGGAAATTCTTTAATAAATTAAAAATTTTCTCTCCCTTTTCCGATCCTTCACTAATTCCCTTGCCTAGTAAATAATTTTGAATAAATTTATCTATTTCTTCTGGATTGTTATTAATTCTATCTAAAAATTGAATTATTCCCTGTATGTCTTTTATATTTTTTTTAGTTAAAGGAATGTTAAATTTAAGCATAGATTCTAAAAGAAGCTTATCATTTTTACTATAACTTCCCTTAGCAACCAGTTCAGTAAGATCTTTTTGAGCTAGTCCTTCTCCTTCACTTTCTTTATTTATCAGCTTTAATTTTAACTTACCATTTTCAAAGCCTTCTACTTCAAACTTCTGAAGAACATCCACCATGGCAGTAATATTTTCATCTAATTCTGCTGTAAACTGCCATCCATCTATTAGCTTTACAACAACTTCATTTCCTTCTCCAGTTTTAATTATTTTCCCAGAAAACTTGTCCCTAACATCAAAGCTAAGCTTACTAGTTATCTTTTTATTATTAGCATTATAACTATTCCCTATATTGTGAATTCCAGCCATTATTCCACCCCATCAACATTCTCTATTATTTATAATATCGAAGATTTATGCACATTTCTTAATAGAGGAATAGACTTCAAAGAAAATTTAAGACAGTATAATTTTGAACTAAGTATCTTTTAAATAAAAAAATAGCTGCTGTATCTTTGAATTCCCCTTCCTCCAATGAACGAATTAAGGTTAATTTCTTAATAAAGCAGCTATTATTTTAATTATTCAATTTCAATCTTATGATGATTTTTCTTTCCCCTCTTAACTAAAGCATATCCGTCCTTGAAATCTGCTTCTTCTAATTTTCTTGCAATATCAGTTACCTTTTCTCCATTTAAGGAAAGACCATTTTGTTGTATTAATCTTCTTCCCTCTGCCTTTGAAGGAACAATTTTTGTTTCTGCAATTATATCAAGTAAAGTTGAACCTAATTTATCCCTGCTTATTTTTACAGTAGGAACATTGGACATATCTACTCCACCTGAGAATAAAGCTTCTGCTGCTGATTTAGCCTTTAATGCTTCTTCTTCCCCATGAACTAATTTAGTAACTTCAAAAGCAAGTCTCTTCTTAGCTTCATTTATAGCAGCACCTTCAACATTAGTTATTTCATTTATTTCTTCAACTGGAACAAAGGTTAAAAGCATTAAGCACTTTTTAACATCTGCATCATCAACATTTCTCCAGTATTGATAGAAATCAAATGGTAAAGTTTTATTAGGATCAAGCCATAAGGCTCCTCCTACTGTTTTACCCATTTTTTGTCCTTGGCTGTTAGTTAATAATGTACAAGTCATAGCCATAGCTTGACCTTGAGCCTTTCTTCTTACTAGCTCAACTCCTGCTATCATATTTGACCATTGATCGTCTCCACCTAATTGCATTTTACAGCCATATTTTTGATTTAATACATAGAAATCATATGCCTGCATTAACATATAGTTAAATTCTAAGAAAGAAAGCCCTCTTTCTAATCTTTGCTTAAAACATTCTGCTGTAAGCATTCTATTTACTGAGAAGTGAATTCCAACTTCCCTTAGAAAATCTACATAATTTAGATTTAACAACCAGTCTCCATTATTAACTAATAATGCCTTCCCATCGCTGAAATCAATGAATTTTTCCATTTGTTTTTTAATTGCATCAACATTATGTTGAATTTGTTCCTTAGTAAGCATTGCTCTCATATCAGTTTTTCCTGATGGATCTCCTACCATAGCAGTTCCACCACCTATTAAAGCTATTGGTCTATGACCAGCCTTTTGCATATGGGCCATAAACATTAAAGCAATAAAGTGTCCTACATGTAAACTATCAGCTGTTGGGTCAAAACCTATATAAAAAGTTATTTTCTCCTTCTCTAATAACTCTCTTGTCTCTTCTTCATGAGTAAATTGTTTTATATAACCACGTTCCATTAACTCGTCTAAAACATTAGCCATTTTGCCGTACCTCCTAGTTTATTTACTTATTATAGTATATCTTTTTATTATTACAAAATCAATTATATTCAATAAACAAAGGCCTTTAGTTCATAATTAGGATAAAAAAGAAAATCGAGGCAAGCCCCGATTTTTTATATCAATTTCTTTTTTGATAATTCACCTCATTTCAATTCTTTATTATGAATACTAAATTACCAAGGCCTTCTCTGCCTACCTTAAACTCCTAACTCCTAACTGAATTTCAACTCCTAACTCCTAACTGATATTATTATGCTACATATTCTTTTATAAAGTCTGGTAAACGTTCTCCTGAATTACAATCTATATTAATAAATAAATTAACTTCAAACCTTTGAGAGAATTCCTTTAGTTTTTTGAATAGTTCCATTGATTCTGATAACTTTAAGTTAACTATTTCTGATAAATTATCTATATATATATTCTCTACATCATAGTTCTGAGATATTATCCCACATAATAATCCATAAAAACTATCAAAATCATTTATGCCTAGTTCTCCTGTATTTATAAATCTAATGTTCATCTTGAGATGCATCATATTCTTTGATTTATTATCAATGTATACCGAATCACCTTTTGACTGAAATAAACGTTCATTAGCAAGCTTTATTAATCTTTTTGTTTTTCCTGCCCCCTTACTAGCGCAAAAAACCTGAATCATTGGAATCCACTCCTTTAAAGAATTTTTTCTACTCTTAATTTATTATATTCTGAAAGATTGCAATTATTTACAGATATTAGAAGAAAATGAAAATTTGCGCAAAATAAAAAATGGCAAACAAAAAAAAGATAAATAAACTTAAGCTTATCTATCTTTTCACTGTCAGGGATTCATTCATAAATAATTGAGAGATTTCTACTTTATTTTTACCTTCGGACTTAGCTTTGTAAAGCAGTTTATCTGCACAATTTATTACTTTTTCTAAAGTTTCTCCATCAAATGGATAAAAAGCTACACCAAAGCTTGCCGTTATGCTTGTGTGATCTCCTTCTTTAGAAACAATATGATTTGATATAGCATATCTTATTTCATCTATTTCTTCATATACATTTCTGCTTTCGTCATTACAATTTAAAAATAAAATTAATTCTTCTCCTCCATATCTAGCAATTATATCTTCATTTTTAAGCTTATTACTAATAATGCCAGTGGTTTCTATTAAGACTTTATCTCCAAACTGATGCCCTAGAGTGTCATTAATCTGCTTAAAATCATCTAAATCTATCATAACTATTGCATATTTTTTAATTTTACCTGAAGCCAGTCGTTCATCAATAATATCATAAAAGGTTTTTCTATTATAAACTCCAATTAAAGCATCATATTTAGCAGCTTTTTCAATTTGCTTGTATAACATTGAATTTTCTAAAGCAATTGCAATTTGACTTGCTATAGAGCTTAAAAATATCTCATGAAACTCAGTTAAAAAATTGTAGTGGGAATGATCAACAATTATATATCCAATAAACTTATCTCCCACTTTAATGGGAACCCCCATCCGTGAATGTATTAAAATTTTATTCTCAACATCTTCTACAATAGGCTCTTTTGAATTTATTATAAAAGTTTTCTTTTTACTAATATATCCCTTACATTTATCAGTCAGCTTTATACTTTCTTTTGTTCCATTAGTCGCTTTTATAACAAACTTTAAATCTTGAAATAAATATATTGTTGATTGGGCTACCCCTATTATTCCTATTATCATATCATTTATCATTGAGATAATGTTATCACTGCTTAAATTTGAATTTATGTAATTGCTAATTAATATTACATTTGAAAGCATATCAAGATTTTTTTGATATTGTATATTTTCGGAGCTGAGTTGCTGTATCTTTTCTTCTGTAATTTTTTGATACCCTTCATATTCCATCTTAAGTTGATGATACTTAAACTTATAATCGTCCATACTCCCTCCCTGCTTATATTTAACTTGGTATGAATCGAATTAAAATAAAATAAATTACTATTTATATAATCAATTTTTATTTGATAACTGCTTATTTATAATAATAACTTGTATATTTTATATATTACTTTATTTTCCTTTTAATATCAATAGATTTTACTTTCCAAAACTATAAAAAAAGAATTTATGTAAATAAAGTAAAAATGCTATTTATAATATATCTTTTACTAGACTGCTGCCGTCAATTATAATATTAATATTTACATCTAAGTAAGTATTTGCCAGAGGGTTTTCTATTTTAGTTTTTGGATAATTTATATTTAATAATCTCTTTACTTCAAAAATATCCAGCTCCTCTTTCTTAAACTTCTCAAAGGTAGTTATCAAATAATTCTTCATTAATTTTTCTGTTTCTTCCTTTATATAATCTAAAGTTTTATCATCAACAATCAGCTCACTTTGAGCCTCTGCAAGGGTTATTTTTATATCTATATCTTTTATAAGGTGTATTTTTTCATCCTTAAGCTCTATATTGCTTTCAACACTTGTTCCTAATATCTCTACCGTAATAAGGCCTTCATCCTTTTGTGGATTAGAAATTTCCAATATTCCATCTGTAATATTGTTTAATAAAACATTATAACTCACTACTTCTAAAGGATTCATAGTAGAAACTAGCTTATGGTCTTTTAAAATAGAACCTCCGCTAAGTTCAATTTTCTCACCAATTTCATCTTCCTTTAGTTTTAGGCTTCCTACTATAAAAGAATCATCCTCTTCTATTACCTTGCTTAAATAATTATTCATATTGCCGCTTACTGCTTTTGGATTGCTTTTATTTCTATTTATAAGTTCTTCTAAGTATTGTCCTAAATACTCTTCATCCTTAGAGCTTACTTCTAAAAGCTTGCTTAAATCTCCATAATAAATAAACATATCTGGTTTAATTGATAACTGCTGATTATTATTGATAAGGCTTAAATATTTTTCTATTCCTGATTTAGCAGCCTTCTCAGTAAATATATATGCTCTATTTTGAGAATAATTCAATCTTGTGCTGGAAATTAAATTTACATTTTTTAAAGCTTCAATAGCTGTTTTTCCTTCTGCCCTATACATTATTCTTCTTGCCTTTTCTTCACCTTCATCACTGCTTCTATAAGGCTTTATGCAGTCAACATAAACTACTATCTCATCACTATCTTCTTCATCAAAGATCATGCTGGTAACAAAGGTAAGCTTATTTATATCATTATAATTAAAACATCCATATAAAAGGGTTGGGCTGATTAATATCATTATTGCAACTAATATCTTTTTAAGTTTCATCTTTACCACCCTCTTTTATTACATTCTTCGAAATCTTAGATAAACTTCCCCTAAAAGCTATATCTCTAAATTTTAATTCCTTAGTGCTTCCAATTGGGAATAGGAATTGATATCCAACTGAATCTAATTGAGATAATTGAATCAGCATTAGCAAGACACCAGATATGAAACCTGGTATTCCAAAGGCAGAAGCAAATCCAACTAAAACAATTCCCCAGAAAGATAAAGGTCCATAAAGCTTTGGAATTAAGAAATAAGCTAGGGAGCTTAAAGCTATTATAACTATAGTAATTCTAGAGGCTATTCCTGCAGCCACAGCTGATTCTCCTAAAATCAAACCTGATACTATACTCATGGCTCCACCTATTGGTTTTGGCAGCCTTAATCCAGCCTCCTTAATTAATTGGAAGGCCAGCATTACTATTAATACTTCTAAGAAGCTTGGGAATGGGACACCAGCCCTTGATACAGCTAACCTAAACATAAATATTGATGGTATTATAGAAAAATGATAGGTTATTATTGCCACATATAGGGCAGGAACAAATACTGCCAGGAAAAAAGCTATCCATCTTAGCACCCTATTAAAATTAGTAAAATATTTGTTTAAATAATAATCATCCGGCATTTGAAAGTTTTCTAGGAAGAAGTATGGTACAGTTATAACAAAAGGAGTTCCATCTACTATTACCCCAACCCTGCCTTCTAAGAGTTTTGCACAGACTTCATCCGGCTTTTCTGTATATCCAACGGTGTCAAAGAAGCTTATTTGATTTTTTAAGGCATCTTCAACATAATTTGTGTCTAATATAAAACCAAGATCCAGCTCTGCTATCTTCTCTTTAACATTTCTTATTAGAGGTTCAGGAGCCAGGCCATCTATATAGCAGATTGCAACAGAGGTATTTGATTTATCTCCTACCACTGCTATTTCAAATTTTAAGTCTGGATTTTTTATTCTTCTTCTTATTAAAGCAATATTATTTACAATTAACTCATTAAAACCTTCCTTTGGCCCCTTTAATACTGCTTCTGTTTCTGGAGTTCCAACACTTCTTACTGGAAAGCCCTTAGCTTCTATAAATATCAAATCTTCAATACCATCAAAGACTAAAACGGGATCACCAGATAAAATATGCCATAAGGCATCATCTATATCTTCACATAAACCTAGGGCATTTATGTCCAAAACATTTTCCATTATCTGATCTAATATGCTCTTATCTTGATTTTTTGTCTCTGGAAGCTGCCTAATATTTTTAAGAGGCATTACAACATATTCGCTTATCATTCTTACATTACATAAGTCGTCTATGTATATAATTGTTGCATTCCCTATTGCAGTTTCTACTTTTCTATACTTTACATCAAAATTTTTTGATAATCTTTGCTTTAATTCATTTAACTTATCCATATTCATCACCAAATATATTATTCGTTTTAATATTGTTTAATATACATATTTTCATCCAAAATAAGAAAAGATAAATATTAGTGAAAAAAAGAACTAATTTGGAGGGTATTATATGAAGAAAATTTCTAGCAAACACTTTATATTATTTATAATAGGAGCTACCCTTATATCCTTGAAAACTTATTCTTCTATATTTATAAATTTTGGGGGGAGAGATACCTGGCTTATAGCCATATTTGCCTGCATAATTTTTACTGCTTTCTTAACATATATAACAAATATCTCCCTAACAACTAATACTTTTGATATTAGGGATATTTTTATTCAAGCTGCTCCTAGATTTATAAGCATAATATTAATAGGCCTTTATACTATAGCCTTATTTATAAATGCCCTTGAAGCAGCTTCAGTAGAAATTAGTGCCTTGCATTCAACAATATTTATAGATACTCCTGTTTGGTATGCTTTAATTTTTTTCCTTTTTCCTTCATTCTTTATTCTTAATAAGAATTTAAGAACAGTATTAATATTTGTCCTTGTCAGCGTTTTTGCCTTATTGCTTAATGGAATTATATTTTTAGCTTTGGCACAGCCTTATAAGGAAGTAACTCAGCTTCTTCCTGTTTTAGGCTCTGGCTTTCCAAAAAACTATTACACTGCATTATTTTCAATATTAGGAGCCCTTTCCTGCTTTATGATTATTGCTCCATTTTTAAAGTATGTAATAGACCATGAAAACTTAAGTAAAAATAACCTCTATGCTGCCGGCATAGTTTCAGTTTTTGTTATCTTGTCCTTTATAGGAATCATTACAGCCTTTGGACCTGAAAGAGGGAAAAATTTATTCTATCCTGAATTTATATTAGGACAAAGAATTAAGCTGGGAGGCTTTATAGAATTTGGTGAATTGTTTTTTATAAATCAAACAGTAATAGGATTTTTTATTAAGTATATTTTATCTACCTATAGCATTTTAAACTTACATGCAAAATATATTAAGACAAAGCCGCTATTTATTGGAATATATTCCTTTATTATATTTGCTTTAGCCACCTTTATAGGTCAAAATAATTATATACTCTACTTCAGCTTAAAAAATCTTCAGCTTATTAATTTAGTTATCTTCTTTATAATACCAGTAATAACTTATACTATTTATCTTATTAAATATAAGAACAACAGCAAAAGCACTAAATTTTCAGAATAATTTTTAAATTTATATTGTATTTTAAATATAATATGTTATAATAATCTTGAAAAAATGAAATGATTAGGAAAAATTGTATAGTTTCTTTCTTAAAATTCATAAAAAGGTAAGAAGTTATACTAATTTTTTGCCTATGAGTTTTAAGGAGGAATTTAAAATGGAAGATAAAAAAATAATTTGTAAAGATTGTGGAAAGGAATTTGTTTTCACAGTTGGAGAACAAGAATTCTACAAGGAAAAAGGATTCGATAACGAACCAGTAAGATGTTATAAATGTAGAAAAGCTAGAAAAACACAATACAACAGAAAATAATCTGTTTTAATAGCTAACCCTTTTGGGTTAGTTTTTTTATTTTCTATGTGGGGGACTGACACCGTTACATTTTTGGGAAGTAACTCTCCCCTGTTTAGCCTTATTGACATAAAAATTTTGGAATTTTATAATAAAAAGTATAATTGTTCCTATTATAAGGTGCACAAATGAAAGGAGTGCTTTAACTTGGAAAACAATACTGAAAGCAAAAAGGTTATTTTTAGTGGAATACAACCTTCTGGAAATCCTACCATAGGAAATTATTTAGGGGCATTAAAAAATTGGGTTAAACTTCAAGATGAATTTGATTGTTACTTTTGTATAGTTGACTTACATGCAATAACAGTTAAACAAGTACCAAAGGAATTAAGAGAAAAAACTTTAGAAATGCTAGCTATTTATTTAGCTGCTGGAATAGATCCTGAAAAGAATACTATTTTTATTCAATCTCATGTACCAGCTCATTCTGAAGCAGCTTGGTTATTAACATGTAATTCCTATATGGGTGAATTAAGTAGAATGACACAATATAAAGATAAATCTAAAAAATATGGAGATAATGATTCTATAGGGGCTGGACTATTTGTTTATCCAGTACTTATGGCCGCTGATATATTATTATATAACACAGATCTTGTTCCAGTAGGCCAAGATCAAAAACAGCATCTTGAACTAGCTAGAGATCTTGCAAATAGATTTAATAAAGCTTACAGTCCGACTTTTAAAGTTCCTGAACCATATATTCAAAAAGCTGGAGCTAAAATAATGAGCCTACAAGAGCCAACTAAAAAGATGTCTAAATCAGATGAAAATCCAAACTCCTACATCTTAATTATGGATCCTCCTGAAGTTATTAGAAAGAAAATTTCTAGAGCGGTTACAGACAGCCTAGGAGTAGTTAATTACTCTGATGAACAGCCAGGAGTTAAAAACTTACTTAATATTCTTATAGCTATTAAAGGCTCAACTCCTGAAGAACTTGTAGAATACTATAAGGGCAAGGGCTATGCTGAATTAAAGAAGGATGTTGCTGATGCAATAATCGAAGAGCTTGAGCCAATACAAACAAGGGTTAAAGAACTTCTTAAAGATAAGGCCTACCTTGAAAGCATTTATAAAAAAGGTGCAGAAAAGGCAAACTATGTTTCAATGAAAATTTTAAGAAAAATGCAAAAGAAAATTGGATTTATTCCAAGATAATCAAGATAATAAATACAATTAAATTTATATTATAACTTATAAAAGAACTTTTTTAGATTAATAAAAAGTTCTTTTCTCTTTTTTTATTATTTTTATATTATTTAATTTTTTATATTATTTTTTAGCTTCTAATACTATAGTTAATTATCAATAAAAATAATAAGATAATAATAATAATATAATAATAATGTATAAAAGTTATAACTTAATACTTTACATTATTATTCAAAAATTAATTTAATTTAATCAATAATATATCGGATTAAATAAGAATATATCAACTTTCCTTTATTGACAATTTATTTATAAAAACCTATAATTTAATTTATGTTTGAAGACATTATTAGAATAAATTTAACTCAAAAATGTAAACATAAAAATAACAAGAATTATAATAGGAAATTCGTTAGAATTTCCTATTATTTTGAAGTGAGGTAGTATGATTAGATTTTATAAAAATTTATTAAATAGCTTGATTATAATTTTTGTTTTCCTATATCCTATTTTGCCAAGTTATGGCGATAAAAATCCAGATAAATTACTACATTTAATCTTTATTGTACAAGCTCTTGGTATAATTTTTATATCAGTAGAAAGAAAATACTTTATTAATATAATGAAAAATATAAAAAAGGATAAAATTTTTCTTTCTTTAATAATACTAAATGTTTTAATGTATTCCTCAACATTAATTTCAATTGATATGGAAGCTAGCCTTAGAGCTAGTACTAAATTTTCCTTATATATTTGGATTTATTATAATATAGTTTACAATTTAAGAGGAAAGAACATATTTAAGATCTTATTAACCTCTTTTGTGGCTGTAGCAGTAATTTCCAGCCTCTTTTCAATCTATCAGGCTTATGGATATTTGCAAAACAGCCAGAAAATAGATGCTACTAACAGAATATCTTCCTTTTTGGAGAATTCAAATATATTAGGCTTATATGCAGTTTCAGCTTTATTTATAGTTGTAATGTTATTTTTAAACAGTCAAAAAAAGCAGCAAAAGATATATTTATCAATTTGTTCCCTTTTACTAATTATAAACATTATATTATCTCAATCTAGAAATGCCTTATTAGCACTTATATTTGGTAGTATTATATTATCAGTAATCTATAATAGAAAGCTTTTAATGCCTTCTTTTATCATATTAACTATCTTGCTAATACTGCCTATAAGCAGAACTAGAATAATAGACATACTAAGTACAAGCCAAAATATTACAAGATTAAAAATATGGCAGACAACAAATTTAATTATAAAGGATAATTTCCTATTCGGCATAGGCTATGATAGCTATTCAACAGTTTATGCTGACTATGTAAATAATTATAAGGATTTAATGATACGAAGCGACTATATAGCTTACCACCCTCATAACCTATTTTTAAAATTCCAAAGTGAATTGGGAGTTTTAGGGACAGTATTTCTACTACTTTTTCTTGTATTAACCTTATATAACTTTTATAAAAACATAAAATTATTTAAAAATTCAAAAAATGAAGCTATAATAATCGGAACAATGATTTCCTTCTTAAGCTTCTTATTTATGAATTTAGTAGATAGCTACTTTAATTCACCAAAGGCTATAATTACCTTATGCATAATATTAGGTATGTCAAACTTTTATTCAAATAAAAAAGTTAAAGAACCATTTGAAAAATACTTTTCAAATGGTTCCTTTTTTACATTATCTCAAAATCAGACAGGCTATATATGATTTTACCTAACACATCTCTTTTATAATTTATTACTCCCACATTTGGATTTCTAGAATCAGAAGAATGATTTCTATTGTCTCCCATTACAAAAATCTCATCCTCTTTTAAAGTTATATCTATATCATATCCACCAGTAACTTCTTCCTCATTATTTATATAATCTTCTTCTAATAATTGTTCATTTATATATACTTTACTATCTTTTATAACAATATGATCTCCTGGAGCACCTATAACCCTTTTTACAATAGTTTCTGAATTAAAACTATCACTTACTTTTATTATTACTATATCCTTATATTTAGGTGCCCTTCTAATATAGGCCTTCTTATATAAAATCAAAATTTCCCCATCCTCTAAAGTTTTTCTCATAGAATTTCCTACAACTATTACTGGAACAAAAAATCTTGATATCATTAATAAAATTATAAAGGTTATTAGTACTATTTGGGATATCTCTCTTAATGATAATTTTGTAAAAAAATCTTCTAGACTCCTATTAATTCTTTTTAACTCCAACATTATATTCCCTTTTAAAGCAAATTTCTATCTGATATATAATATGCCAAGAAAAAAGCTAGTGATAAAATTTGCTGTAAAATGTAATAGCTTGTAATTCAAAATATTAAAAAAGATATTATATGAGCCCCTCATATAATATTCTCCTTGATTGCGCCATTTTAAATTGTGATTTAATTAAAAAAGAGCTCATATGACTAATTCATATAAACTCTTCCTCAATTATCGATTGTCAATTGAGCTAAAGAAATCTATTTCTTTATTTCTTTATCCCAATCTCTATTTGCTAAATAGTTCATAAATGGTTCTCTTAGTTCTTCCCTCTTTAAGGCAAATTCAACTGTTGCTTGTAAGAAACCTAGCTTATCTCCAACATCATATCTCTTTCCTTCAAAATTATAAGCATACATAGCTTCTTGAGAAATTAATGTTTGAAGGGCATCTGTAAGCTGAATTTCTCCTCCCTTACCTGGCTTAGTTTGTTCTAATATATTAAAGATTTGTGGTGTTATAATATATCTTCCTAAAATAGCCACATTGCTTGGAGCTTCTTCTACAGCTGGCTTTTCAACTAGATTTTTAACCTTATATACTCTGTCTTCTATATGAAGTCCATCAACGATTCCATATTTGTTTACATCATCTTTTGGTACAGTTTGAACTCCTAATATTGATGTTTTATATTCATTGTAGCAGTCCATCAATTGCTTTAGGCAAGGAACTTCTGAATCTACAACATCATCACCTAGTAAAACTGCAAAAGGCTCATTTCCTACAAAGGCCCTTGCACATAGTATTGCATGGCCTAAGCCTCTTGGTTCCTTTTGTCTAATATAATGTATATCTGCTATATTAGATATTTCCCTTACCATTTCAAGCATTTCTTCCTTATTGCTTTTTTCTAATTCTAATTCTAATTCAACAGATCTATCAAAGTGATCTTCAATACATTTTTTATTTCTTCCAGTTACAATAAGAATTTCTTCTATTCCTGATGCTACAGCCTCTTCTATAATATATTGAATAGTTGGCTTATCAACTATTGGAAGCATTTCCTTTGGCTGAGCCTTAGTTGCTGGCAAAAATCTAGTTCCTAATCCAGCTGCCGGTATAATAGCTTTTCTAACTTTCATTATTATCCCTCTCATTCAAAGTATTTTACATAATTGTCATTATTTATTATATCACTAATTTATATAGACTTACAAATTTAATAATATTTTATTGTAAAATCTATCTAATTGTTTTTATAAAGTCTATAAATTTATCATGATTTATTGCAAAATTACCCGAAACCCTTGCTCCATCTTCTAAATTCTTTGTTACAACAGCTCCCAAGCTTATGCTTACTTTATTACCTAAAGTTAAGCCATTTGATATTACAGCACCAAGACCAACCCAAGAATCATCTCCAATTACTGTTCTGCCTCCAAAGGTTGTTCTTGAGGCTATTAAACATCTTTTCCCAATCTTTACTCCATGTTCTATGTGAACTAAATTATCCAGCTTAGAGTAGTCCCCTATTATAGTGTTATCCCAGCTATAAAGAGCCTTATCAATGCAAGCATTATATTGGATTTCAACGTTATTTCCTATTATGACACCTCCACAGTGGTTAACATTCATAATTATCCCATCAATCCTTTTATATTCATAACCTTCTCCACCTATGACTACTCCTGCTCTAATTATTGAATTATCTCCTATAACAGTATTTTCCCTTATGACAACAAACTCCTCTATCTTGACATTATTCCCAATTTTAACATTTTTCTTACTTATAGAAGCTAAATTACTTATCTCACAGTTTTCTCCTATTACTGTATCAAAATCCTTTCTTCTATACTCTTCCATAGTAGAAAGCTTATTATGCAGCTTAAAATAATCCATTCTAGGATTTTCAGAAACTAATATTCCATAACTATCTTTAAGCTTTTCTCCTAGCTCCCTTGTAGTTATTAAACATTTTATATTTTCCCCTAATCCCTGTATATATTTTTCACTTTCAATAAAAGAAAGAAGATTCTCATCACATTTAGATACAGCAAGCCCTAGTGATGAAAAACTCCCTTCATTTAACAGTTCAACATTATCAATTAAATTTACAACTTCACTTAATAACATAATCCATCTCCTTTTAAATAGTGGGGTCTGACCCCATTACATTTTTGGGAATGGGGTCAGACCCCATTTTTTCTCATTTTTAATAAATAAGAAGAAATAAAAGAAAAAATTATCACTATTAATAACTTAACAGCAAATAACATATTAGCATTTAAAGTATAAGAAAAATAAAATTCATTTATTAATTCACTAAGAAATGGAGCTAAAACTAATCCTGAGAAAGTTATTAGCATAAATTTAAATGCCTTTTTAGGGAATTTCATTAGTATCCCCTCATTCATGTTTTCAACAAACATATTCTTAGTTAATCCTTTACTGATTATAATTAATATTATTCCAATAACAAATAAAGCTGTTGATATTCCTTGTACCCTTAAAATAATAGTTGCTCTATCTAAATTACCTGCATAATCCCCATAAAAATAGTAACCCTCAAGGTAGTATTGTATATTTTCTATAATTATGTTAAAGGCCCTGTTAGCATAAGTATACATAACAATATATCCCTCTAAATTTATAAGAAGTGTAAAAAGATAGGCCAGTATAAATATCATGGAACCAAATACAAAATACAAATTAGAAAAAAAGCAGTCAAGTAAGGCCAGGCATCCTATAATTAGTATTGAAATACATATAATTCTAATAATATCCAATAAAAAGCTAGTTCCAAAGTTGCCAATATAATAAATCACTTCATAATTTAAATATACATTTTGTATAACTGAAATAATATAAGAAAATAAGAAAACTAAAAAGGAAATTATCATCAAGGTAAATTCTCTTTTTCTTATATCAAGCTTTGAGAAAGGTCCACTTAAAAATAATGACCACTTTTTCCTCTTATGAAGTCCCACAATAATTGAATAGCAAATCATTAAATAAACAGTAAGTAAAAGTATTGCCCCACCTGTAATGATAAATTCAATCCCCTGACTATAATTATTTAAATTGTATAATTTATTTATGATATTATAATTAAAATAATCATCAACTATGCTTTTATTAAGAAAAAAGGCTATAAGATATACTACGCATAAAAATACTATTATTTTTGAATCTCCTTGGTACAAAAGACTTTTATTTAAATATTTTCTCATATTCCTTTTCCTTTCCAAGCTTATAAATAAAAATTTCCTCTAAGTTTAAATCAATTTCTTCAATGAATAATGGTTCATATTGTTGCAGACTTTTTATAAATTTATCATCATATTTTTCTGTAATAATAGTAAATACCCTGCCAACATTATCTATAGTTATTATTCCTTGGCAAGCTAAGTCCTCTTCATAAATTGGCTTATCAAAGGCTACTTGAATCTTCTTAATATTCTCCTTCATATTATTTAAAGTATTATAATAATCTACCTTACCATTATTAATTATTAATATTTCATCGCATACTTCCTCTAAGTCCCTTAGATTATGTGATGTTATTATTGCTGACTTTTCCCCGCTGCTTACCTCTTCCCTAACTAGATTTAATACAGCCTTTTTTAAGATTGGATCAAGACCAGAAGTAGGCTCATCCAAAACTAATAAACTGGCATCTAAGGAAAAAGCTATCATTATGCTTACTCTCATTTTCATCCCCTTTGAAAGCTGCATAAATCTTTTATTTAAAGGTATTTTAAAAACCTTATTTATTTTATAAAATCTTTCCTCACTAAAGGAACTGTATATGCTCTTATAAAAGTTAACTATCTCTTTTATAGTAATTAAATAAAAGCTAGGCTGCTCATCTGGCACATAGGCTATATTTCTTTTTATTTCAGGATTATCATAAACCTGCTTTCCAAAAAGCCTAATATTACTTTCATTTGATTCATATAGTCCAACTATTGCCTTGACTAAAGAGGTTTTCCCACAGCCGCTGGGACCAATAATTCCAAGTATCTTACCTTTTCCTAAGGAAAAACTTATGTCTTCTAAAACTAGATTTTCTCCGTATTTAAAAGAATAATTTACTACTTCTAGCATTAGCTCCCTCCCCTCCTTAAAGCAAGCTAGTCTGAATATATTTCCTGATAATAATCAACTACATATCCTTCCCCTTCGTCTATTATAACTAAGTAAAAAGAGCTTTTTTCTAAATCCACTGCATCACTAATATTGTCATTATTAGCAAGGGTTCCATTATCATTAATCATTTCCACATCTACAACTTGATTATTATAACTGGAATTTCCGTCTAATTTATAATACTTTATATCCCTTGCCCTTTTATAATTAGGTATTTTTTCAAGGCTGATTTCATACAGTTCCTTAATTGCTTCATCCTCTATTTCTACTAAATCATAACTATAAAATGTAGGTATGTATCCATTAATAAACCTTGCATCATTTCTATTTCTTATATATAATCTATATCTTCTTGATAAGCTTTCTAAAAACTTAGCAGGAGCCATGTTAATATAAGTTCCCTTATTGCCAACCCTTTCATAGGCATTAGCATAACCTATAAAGCTTGAGATGGCTTCCTCAGGACTACTAAAGCTTACTTCCTTTTCATAAATTTTAGTCTTTCTAGAAAAGGTGCTTAATATTAAAAAAACTATCATAAGGCTTATTATAGAATAAATTGTTGATTTCTTCATAAGTCCTCCTATAAAAAAACTAAGTGCACAAAGATAGTTGTACACTTAGTATTATAAATAATTAAGAATAATAAAACAATTAAGATTTCCTTAAATATTCCATTAATATCCAATGAACCTTTATAAATTAACTTAGATTTTATTATAAAGGTCTATTAATTTCCTTTCTTCAGCATCCCAACTAAATTCTTTTAAGAAAATTTCCTTATTTCTTCTTCCTATTTTACTAATTAATTCTTTATTTTCAATAAAATATTCTACTGCTTCTGCTATAGATTGAGGATCCAACGGATCAACATAAGGACCAACTTCTCCAAAAAGATTTTTCCAATAATCAAAATTCGAAAGAATTATAGGAACTTCACAAGCCATATATTCTAACACCTTAATAGGAATACTCTGCTTATAATTTTCCGTTGGATGAAGGGTACACATACCAATATCTGCAGCCTTAATATAGCTATAAACATCCTTTAAAGGCAAGGAAGCAAAATATTTGCAATACTTATAGCCCTCCATAGCCTCACATTCTCTTTTTAATTCTTCCGTTTCAAATTTACCTAAAATCCAAAGCTCAGCTTTCCCGCCTAGAAGTTCTGTTGCCTTAATAATTTCCTTAATTCCCCTAATCTTTGTTATGGATCCAACATATATTAAAACAAGCTTACCATCATCAGCTCTTTTTACAGGAACTGCTTCTTCTATCAAATCCTTAATAGCATAGTTCTTTATTGTAACTGCATTTTTATTTTTAAATTGACTAGTTATTTCATCTATTGCTCCAACTACTGCATCAAACTTTTTAGTTGCAGACTTTTCATAAAAATTAAAAACTTTAGATACAAGCTTTCTCACAAATAAAGGCCCTAAATAACTTTTAGATAAAATCTGCTTTGGAACATCCTCATGAACATCATATATTACCTTTTTTCCCCTTCTTTTAAGCTTTTTTCCCAAGGAAATTAACTCTGGATCATGAAAATGATATATTTCTGCATCTAATTCTAAAGCCTTATTAAGGGCTATTTTACTCTTTTTAAACATCCTGTAAAATCTGCCTTTATTACTATTATCTAAGGCAATAATATTTGTTCCATATATAAACTTATCTTTATCAGAATTTATTATAAGGGAAACATCAAAGCCTGCTTTGCTTAGACTTTGACATTCCTTTAATAATATTCTGCTATCATTTTCATAATGAACTGTTGAAATATGACATACTTTTCTACTCATTTATATTCTCCTAACCTAGTCCTTCAATAACCCTTCTTTCTTTGGCATAGAAAGAATTGAAAATAATATCCACAATATGTAGGTATTTGTTATTACTCCCTTATGATTTAATTCTATCCCTGTAGTTAAACCTATAAAGATAAATAAAATCAAGGATACAAAAATCCCCCTATATAAATTATAATCCTTAAAAGTTGTCTTAAGCCTTTGGACAAAGATTGCCAATATAAAGATTAAGGATAAAACTCCAAGTTCTACACCTATATTTAAAAAAATATTATGGGCATGCTCCAAAGAATAAAGGGGAGCTAACATATACTTCCTTAATTCATAATTAATTGTTAAATAAGCATCTTCTACATTTTCCCTATAATACTTATTAAAATTTCCAAAGCCTACTCCTAATAAATTATCCTTCATAATTTCCTTGCTTGTTACTATTGATAATAATCTTGCCGTATTAGAAGTATTCTCTAAAAAGTGGGCAGAACTATCTCCCCTTCCTAATATTCTAGGAAGTACTATTGGACTTGAAATAAGCCCTATTAAGCTTATGATAATAAATATCTTTTTATATTTTCTGCTAAATAAGATAAATACTACTGCCAATCCAAGAGCAAGCCATGCTCCTCTTGAAAAGGTCAAGAAAATGCAGGCACTTTGAAGTAAAATTGAAAAAATTAAAAATATCTTTTCCTTTATATTATTTTTCTTATATAATAATTCATTCAAAATTAAGGGAAATATCATTAAAGCTATATTAACAAATATATTTACATTGTGATATCCAAAAGTTAATAATTCCCTAGAACTTTTAATTTTAGAAATACTTAAGCCAATAGATAAAATTTGAACTCCACCATAAAAGCAGCTTAAATTTACTGCCATTGCCAAAGCATAAACTAAAGCTTTAATATCATTAGTTTCAAAATTAGCTAATAAAATAACTCCTACTAAAACAGGAATTAAGACTGAAGTTATAGTTAATCTTAAAGATTCCAGCATATTATAAGAAAAAATAGAGCTTATCAAACTTGTAAAGACAAATAAAATTATTAAATAAACAAATTTCTTACTTTCCCTACTTTTAATTCTTTCCTTAAGATTTGATATTATATTCCTAAAATTAACTATAAATAAGCTTAAAATTATTAAAGATTCAAAATTAAGCTTTACTATTAAAAAATCACTATAAAAGCCCTTTCTTGCAGTAACTAATATAGGCATTGAAATAATAAATAGGTAAACTGCCTTCTTAATATCCCTTAGGCTAATAAAAATTATTGCTATTGTTAATAATAAGGATAAAGTAAAGGTAGCCCCATCTTTAACACCTAATTTTTGAACAGCTAATACTCCGCAGACCACAATTATAAGAGCTAATAAAATAAGCCCTAATATCTTTCTTTTGTTACCCATAGCTTTACTCCTTATATTTAGTAAAATCTATATCTTGATTTCTAGAATTAGATTTAATAAAATTATTCATTTCTTCCTTTAGTTCCTTAACTCCTCTTTCAATTTCCATTTCCCCTTTAATCATCTTAAAGATGTAATTTCTTATAATATCAGAGTTTCCTGCTAAAACTTCTGTTGGATCCTTAGGATTATTTATATAGGAACTATTATTATTCATTTCATATAAAAGATCACTTTTATCTATATTGTAATCAGCAAAGGAAGAAAAATTATAATCATTATCTATTAAATAATTAGTTACATCCTTAGTCATCAGCCATTCAAAAACTTCTTTTACAGCCCTATCATGGTTGTCTAACTTTTCCTTAGTCCTATAATTATTTGCTAAAACTAAGGTTCTAGCATAAGAGTAGTAATATAGTCTTCCCTTCTCTGAAAGGAAAGGTATATTTGAAAAGGCTAAATTCATTCCTTCTAACCTATCCCTTACACTATACTTTTGAAAATAATTAACAGGCATAATAGCTGCCTTTCTTTCTTTAAAATCATTAAATAAATCTTCTGAAGTCTTAGTATCAAAGTTTTCATTAATTAAAGCTTTTTCATACATGTATTTAAACTTCTCTAAAACTTTTTCTAAGGCAGAATAATCATATTCTGCAGTTTTATAATTCCAAAAGGTTGAATATGTACTATTTTCTGAAGTTGATGCTGTGCCTAAAATAGAAAAGATATCATGAATATTGCTTAAGGATAAATTAATAGGAATAATATTTTTATCTCCAGCCTTTATCTTTTCAGCAAGGCTTATTAAGTCATCTAAAGTATTAACCTTAATATCCTTTATATCAAAATTCTTTAAAAGCTCCTTATTATACATAAGCTTAGGCATGGATAGTCCATATTTAATTCCAATAGGCTCATCATTATAATATAAAAAAGAACCATCATCTATCTTTGATAAATCAAGACCAATTGAGCTTAAAGGTCTTATAAATTCCTTATCCAATAAGGTTCTGCCATTATACTCAAAAATATCTATTTCATATTCATTAGCCAGTTTTGTAAAAACCCTATTATCATAATCATCACTTGCAAGCTGCAAGTTTATATAAATATCCTCATGGCTATGGTTAAACTTTTCAACCAGCTCTACTATACCATCCTTAATTTCATTATTTTTTAAATAGATAGTTACAACTTCCTTAGTTATTTTATTATCCTTTTCTTCCTTAACTTTATATATCTTATAAAAGATAGAAAATATAAAGATTATTACTAAGCCAAAAACTAAGCCTTTGTTTTTTAAAATAAACTTTTTCATATCTACACCTTTATCTATCTAGAGCTTTCTTTATTTTTCTCTACTATTTTTGAACTCTTTAATATATAAAAGTTTAATAAGCCCAAAATAAAGCCCAAACCATAAGAAATATGCAATATTGGGAAGGAAATTATCAAATAAAATAAATATTTGATTGACTTAGTTAAGGATATTTTTAAGCTAAAGAATAAGTCTAATAAAATATATAAGCCTAATATTATAAAATATATATTTCTAATAAAGGATGAAAAAATACTTAATATTCCACCTCCAGCTAAATATAAAACAAAAGCTAAAGGAATTAGGTGTCTGATAGAAGCTGGTCTTTTATGCTTTTGAATAACCCTTACCTTCCAAAAGCCATATTGATAATATTGCTTCCAAAGTCTTCTAAAATCTCCCCTTCCATAATAGGTTGACTTTATCTTTGGTGATAATAAAATTTTTGATCCGCTTTTTTCTACCCTAAAGTTTAACTCATCATCTTGATTTCTAACAAGCTCTTCATCAAAAAGGCCTATCTTTTCCAATAAACTTCTTCTATAAGCCCCAAAGGCAACAGTGTCTACATAAGCTTCCTTTTCTGCATACCTAAATAGGGCATTGCCAACTCCAAAGGGGCAGCTCATTGCCTCAGCAATAGCTGCACCCTTTATTGTATCATTTATAGTTGTAATAAGACCGCCTGCACAGCCTACTTCTTCCCTTTCTAGGACTTTTACATTTTCTAAAACAAAGTCCTTATCTGCATAAGAATGAGCACCAAAAATAATTACAATATCAGAATCAGTATGCCTGATTCCTAAGTTCATTCCCTTTGGTGCAGAAAGACCCTTATTATCAAGTAAGATTATGTTATCATGCTGCCTTTGCATATCTTTTATTATATTTCTTGTATTATCAGTAGACATTCCATCTGCAACTATTATCTTTAATAATTCCTTTGGATAAGTCTGTTTAATAAAGGATTCAAGGCACTTACCTATATAATTTTCTTCATTTCTACATGGTATAACTACTGAAACTGTTTTGTTCATAAAAATCTCCCTCAATTATTTCTTCATATCACTGCTTGAAAAATTCTCTAATGGGAATTTTACTGGCATACCAGTCTTTCTTGATTTATAAGCTGCTAATATTATTGATAGCGGCACTATACCATCTTCCCCGCTTATATAAGGCTTTCTATCATTATTAATAGCATCTATAACATCTTTAAACAATGGTGTATGTCCCTTACCATATACATTTTCTATTTCAACTTGAAGGTCTCTCTTTACAACTTCTTCATCTTCCCCTTCAAATCTCCAAGTTTTAAGCTCATTAACTGCAAGACCTCCAACAACAACAGTTCCATCAGTTCCAAATATGCTTAAAGTTTCTTCTAAATTTTTTGGATAAACAACAGCACTTCCCTCTATAATTCCAATAGCCCCATTTTTAAATCTCACTACTACAGCTCCAAAGTCTTCAGCTTCAATATTATTTCTAAAGGTATCACATTCTGCATAAACTCTTTCGACTTCTGAGCCTATCATCCATTGTAATAAGTCAATATTATGAATACATTGATTCATTAAGGTACCGCCGTCTAGGTCCCAAGTTCCCCTCCATGGAGCCTGCTTATAATAATTTTCATCCCTTCTCCAAAGAATTCTGGCAGTTCCATTCATTATTCTTCCAAACTTACCTTCTTCTACTGCTGATCTTAACTTTTGAATTGGCTTATTAAATCTGTTTTGGTGACATACAGACAGCTTAACATTATTCTTCTTTGCAGTTTCTATCATCTTATTAGCATCATCAATAGATAAAGCCATTGGCTTTTCCACTAATACGTGCTTTCCCTTATTCATACAATAAATTGCAATTTCTGCATGATAGCCGCTTTCTGTAGCAATAGTTACAACATCTATATCTTCTTTTTCCAGCATTTCCTTGTAGTCAGTGTATGTAGAAACTTTTAAGGAATCATCCTTCATCTTTGTTAAATACTCTTCCTTTTTAGCTTCTGCTAATTCTAACTTTATGTCACAAGCAGCTACAAGTTCAGCTTCATCTTTATTTTCAACTAATGCCTCTACATGCTTATAAGATATTCTTCCACAGCCTATTATTGCAAACTTAAGTTTTTTCATATCAACTACCACCTTATATACATTTTATTATTGTCTTAATGATTAAATAGATATCATAAAAAATATTGCTTTTCTCAATATATTCTAAATTTAATTTAAGCTTATCTCTCATAATGACATTAATGTAATATTCTTCAGGATTTTCAACCTCAGCTAGAATATCATTTTCATCACGATATCTTATAGAAGCCAGGTCTGTTATGCCAGGCCTAACTTCTAAAACCTTTCTTTCTTCCTCTGTATAAAGGGCCACATACTTTGGAACTTCTGGTCTAGGACCAACTAAGCTCATATCACCCTTTAACACATTAAAAAGTTGAGGAAGCTCATCTATTTTATATTTTCTTAAAAAGGCCCCAACCCTTGTAATTCTGTTATCTTTTCCAACTGTAATCTGCGCCCCCAGCTTTTCAGCATTAGTAACCATAGTTCTGAACTTATAAATATTAAAAGGCTTGCCATCTTTACCAATTCTTTTTTGAAGAAATAGCACACTTCCTTCAGAATCCAGCTTTATGCTTATTGCTACAATTAAAAGTATTGGTGATATTATTATTATACCAATTAAAGACACTACAAAGTCAAATATTCGTTTTATCGCACTATTAATTTTACTCATTTTTTTACCTCTTAAATTTAATATTCTTAACTTTATTCAGTTATTGCTACCTCATTTACTTCACTGGGTTCTTTGTAAGTAGGAACTATCTGCTTCATTTTCATCTTAACAACTTCATTATCTTCTTCTTTTAAAACTTCCTCTAGTTCCCTTAACTTCTTATTTAAACTAGTTATGCTTTCAAAAGTAGGTCTTCCTATATATATCTTTTTATGCTTAGTAGCCTTTAATCCCTCTTCACTCATTAAAAGCTCCTCATAAAGCTTTTCTCCTGGTCTTAAACCTGTTATTTTAATTTGAATGTCTTCCCCAGGTTCAAAGCCAGAAAGCTTTATAAGATCCTTTGCTAAATCATATATTCTTACTGGTTTGCCCATATCTAGAACGAATATTTCTCCACCCTTTGCATAAGCTCCTGCTTGAAGAACAAGCTGTGCTGCTTCAGGAATAAGCATAAAATATCTTGTAATATTTTTATGAGTTACAGTAACTGGTCCACCTTCTTGAATTTGCTTCTTAAATAATGGTATTACGGACCCATTGCTTCCAAGAACATTACCAAATCTTACTGCAACAAAGTCAGTCTTGCTTACAGTATTATAGGCTTGAATTATCATTTCACATAGCCTCTTAGTAGCACCCATAATATTAGTTGGATTTACTGCCTTATCTGTAGATATTAAAACAAATCTTTCCACACTAAATTCATCAGCAGTTTGAACCAAGTTTAAAGTACCAAAAACATTATTTTTTATTGCTTCCTTTGGACTATCTTCCATTAAAGGTACATGCTTATGGGCTGCTGCATGGAATACTACCTCTATCTTATTGTTTTTAAATATTTCTTCTAATCTTTCCTTATCCCTTATAGAGCCTATAAGAACTTCCATGTTTAAATCTGTAAAATGAGTCCTTAATTCATTTTGTATATCATACACTGAATTTTCATAAATATCAAAAAGCACTAACTTTTTAGGACCATATTTTGCAATCTGCCTGCATAATTCCGAGCCAATTGAACCTCCTGCTCCTGTAACTAAAACCACCTTATTATTTAAATAATTAGAAATTCCTTCATCATCTAATACAACTGGCTCCCTTCCTAATAAGTCTTCCAGGTCCACATCTTTTATTCTGCTAACAGTAGCTTTTCCAGATATAATCTCATAAATACCAGGTATTATTTTAATTTTACAATTTGTTTTCTTGCATATTTCTAATATTTCCTTCTTATTTTTGCTATCAATAGATGGAATTGCAATTAAAATTATATCTATTTCCTTTTCAATTGCCAGCCTAACTATGTCCTTCCTCTTTCCTTCTACCTTAACTCCGCTGATTCTCTTGCCCTGCTTATAATCATCATCATCTACTAGAACTATTGGATTTAGCTTAAGATTTCTTCTAGCCAGCATTTCATTAATTATCATAGTTCCAGCAGAACCGGCTCCAACAATCATAACCCTCTGCTGATCCTTAGCATACTTATAAGGTGCATATAATAAGGATCTTCTATAAACTCTAAATAAAACCCTATATCCTAATACAAAAATGCAGGACATCATAGTTCCAATAACACAGACATTTAAAGGAATAGTTGCTCCAATTGCCCTAATATTAGGAGCAAATCTTGTATATAAAATCACTAGAGAGCCTGATAAAATTCCTCCTCCAACTCCAAGTAAAAATTCATCTGTTCCTGTTAAATCCCATAAGGAATTATATAATTTAAATATTGAAAAACATACCATATAAATTATTGTTACTACTACAACATTTTTTTGATATATAGTAGCAATTTCTGTGAATTTATAATAAAAGGTAATATTTATGGCTAATAAATAGGCCATATTTACTAGAAAAGCATCTATTACTAATAGCAAAAAGGTTTTTAGCTTATTCATTTTTTCGTCTCCTAACTTTGTAATTATTGATATAATTACTGGTCATTTTTCAATGATAATTATACTACTGGCAGCTGTATATTGTCCATATTTCTACTTTTTAATGAAAAAGCCTGATGTATCCTAATTTTTTAATAACTTTCTTTTTATTATTGTAAAAACTTCAACTACAAGGCTTCTATACATTAAAATAATAACTAGAAAAGTTATTAAGGCAACTATAAATATTATTGTATTAAAAGCATAAATACTTGAAAAAATCGCAAAAATATAAACTGCTGTTACTGCAATAAAGAACTTTTGGTTATGGGTATCAATCTTATAATACTTATTTCCCAAATAAGTTCTCATTACATAGAAAATTACATAGGCCAAGCCTGTTGAAATAGCAGCTCCCCTTGCACCTAAAGAAGGAACTAATATAGCATTTCCAATAATATTTGCTCCAGCAGAAGCTAGTGCAATATATGTATGTTTTTTAGTCTGCTTCTTAAAGTTAATTCCAAGAACTGTAGTTTCTGATATAGTATACATTATTGGCATTAAGACTAAAAATGGGAAAATAAATCTTGCATCCCTATATTCCCTTCCTAAGAAAAGAACTATTATATCCTTAAAGAGCATTAAACCTGTAGCAAGTATAAGCATTGCAAAGGATACAATCTCATGCATCTTACCAAAAAAGTTAGTATCCTCTGGATTAGTTGAATACTTCTCATAAGCAACTGGAGTCCAGAAGGTTGTAAATATCCCCTGAACTGTATTTAAAATCTGCACTATAGTCATGGCACCACCATAAAGACCTATCTGTTCCTCTGTGCTTAAAAGCTGCATTGAAACTCTATCTGCTGATTGAAAGACCCAGGTTAGTCCCATGGAGAATATAAAGGGAATTCCATACCTTCTTAAATCAGTAACAGTAGTATTTAACTTTCTTCCCCTGTTTCTGCCAAACCAGTCCTTATATTCAATTAAAACTGCAAAAATAAGCATTGCTAAGTTTCCTACAATAGTAGTTAAAACCACAGTTATATAATTATTGTTAAATTTAAAATAGAATAAATATAAAAACAATATGTAAGCAAGCTTATTGTTGGCACTAGCTAAAGAATAGGTCTTTGCCTTCTGCTTCATTCTTATATTAATTATTGCAAAATTACCTATTATACTAACTATAATATTGATTCCAAAAAGTATAACTATTAGTAAAGATTTTTCCTTAACTAAATATTGGGATAAGGGAACATAAAAAACTATGCAGATTGCTGAAACAATTAAACTTAGAATTATAGGAAGCTTTACAGATCTTCTTAAAAGAGCTCCCCTGTTTTCCCTCTTTTCATCATTATAATATCTTATAAAAGCCTGATCTATTCCCATAGTCAAGATTAATACTAGTAAGCTGGTATAGGTTACAAATAAATCAGCCTTCCCCTTTTCTCCTGTCCCTATTAATCGAGTTAATATCATTGAAGAAAGAAGGCTTAATACGACTACTATTCCATTTCCAAAGGCATATTCTAAAAACTTTTTAAATAACTTATTCATATCTTCACCTATTTATCTTTTATTATAAAGAACTAAATCATAGATATTCTTTATTTCCTTGGTAATAACGTCCTTGCTAAACTTATTTTTAATATATTTGGATATAGCCTCCCTATCAAAACTTTCTATATTTAAAACCATATCATTCATTGCCTTAAATAAAGCTTCTTCATCCCCCGGCTCTATCATATAGCCAAGATTCTCCTTAAAGAAATCCTCTGGCCCACAGCATCTTGTTGTAATAATAGGCAGACCACAGGCTAAGGCTTCAATATAGACAACACCAAAGGTTTCATATCTGCTTGGAAGTACAAAGCAATCAGCTTCATTTAGGAAGTTAGGCAAAGCCTCCCTGCTTACACTGCCAACAAACTTTACCTGCTTTTCTAAATTTAACTCCTTAGCCAAATTTTCAAGCTTTGCTCTTGCTTTACCATCTCCAGCAATATATAACTCAAAACCTTCCCTGTCTTTAAAGGCTTTAGCAAAGGCCTTTATTGTTAAATCTACATTTTTATTATCATTTAAAAAGGAAACACTTACAAATCTAAATTTATTTTTATCCTTTTTAATATTATTTACAATAAATTTATCAGTATTAACTATATTAGCTATTACCTTGATTTTATTTTTTGTATATTTCATCATCTTTCTTTTCAACTTTTCTCCAACGCTTATTAAATAATCTGCATTATCATAAGCTTCTCTTAGAAGCCTTGAATTATATTCATTTAAATTTTCATTTAAAACGTTAGAGGAATGTTCCGTAATGACATAAGGAATATTGTATAACTCCTTAATCTTCTTTGCCACAAGGCCTCCATATAAGCCCACATGAACATGCATTATATCAGGCATACCATATTTTTTGATATATAGCTCAAATAATTTTAAACTCTGCCTTATCCATAAATTAATGCCTAAAGAGTTTCTCATGGCAAGAATATTCCAGCCTTTAAGCCTGATAGTCCTTATTCCATCTTCCATTGAATCCTTTACTTGAAAATGAAATTTCTTTAAACTATTTATATTTATTCCAGTTACTCTTCTTGTTTCACTATAGATTACTCCAATCTCTAAGCCCCTTTCCTTTAAGGCAGCAGCCTGCTCCTTAAAAAAGGTCCCTCTTAGGGGAGCATCTTCTGTTGGATAAGCTGAAGGAATAATTAAAACATGCATATTATTCTCCTTATAAATAAAAAATTTATATTACATAATTATATCATATATAAGTGTATTAATAATTAACAATTTCTTAATTACTAAAATTAATAGGAAAGAATATTAAAAGGCTGTATTTTATCAAGTATATGGTAAAATACAGCCCTAAAAAATTTTATCTTATTCCTAACTTATTTAAAGTACTATCCTTAACTATAGTATTGCCCCCTAAGACATAAACTTTCGATATCTTTGATCTATTGCCAGCTATAAGCTCCATTGTTGCCTTAGCAGGACTATTTAGGGCTGTTAAAACAACAAAGCTGCTATTCTTTGCTGCTAATGCTGAACCAGATAAGGCATCTGGGAAATTTAAGCCTGACGCCATAAATAATTCTTCTAAATTAATATAAGGCTTAAATTTATCAAAAATAGCCTTATTAGTTTCATATCTATTAGCACCACCAAGTCTCTCTGGGTTTGGAAGAGCTGCTGCTACATTTACACTAATTACACCAGTTTCTCCTATTATATAACTCTTATTTATATTAGCAGTCTTAATATAATCTACAACAGGTTTTGGAAGTTTATCCTTTTCTGTTAATAAAACAGGCATATTTCTGCTAGCTGCCACAGCAGAAACAGATAAACCATCAGCAAAGCCTAAGCCGCTAGCTAAGGCAATCTCACCAGTGTTGCTTGACAATTCTTTTGCTATTTTAACTGATGTTTCATATCTGTTAGCACCACCAAGTCTCTTGCTAGAAATTCCTAAATCATGAAGGTCTTTTTCAAAACTGCTTGGAATTATTCCTGTTCCTCCAATTATAAATACATTTTTAACAGCCTTTTGCCTTAATATATCAATTAGCGCCTTTTGTTCTGTTAATTTTCTATTTTCAGCCAATAAAATAGGCGCATCATATTTCGCTGCAAGAGGAGTGGCACATAGGGCATCTGGATAATCCAGTCCATATGCTATTACAGCATAATCTGAGCTTGTCCAGCCTTCTTCAAAAAGCTTGAAGGAAGTTAAAAATCTATTATCCCCACTTATCCTAGTTGATGGAATTAAATTATTGCCCAAACTAACATTTTTATCTAAGTAGCCTACTATTCCATCTACATTAGCATTTATCAATTTTTCCTGATAAGCAGGATTTTTTAAATTTTCAGCTTCCTCTTTATTTGTTAGGAAACCAAGTTCTACTAAAGCTGATGGAACATTAGTATTTTTTAAAACATAAAATGCTTCATTCTTTACTTGTCTATTAACTGCTCCAGTATAGCTTATTAATTTACTTTGCAAATCATCTGCTAAAGGTCTATCATCATTAGCATAAAAATAAGTTTCTATTCCTATAGCACCAACTGCTTCTGCAGCATTTATATGAACTGATACAAATGCATCTGGATTAACAGCATTGGCTGATATGCTTCTATCTGCTAAAGATACATATTCATCCTTATCCCTGCTCATAACAACAGATATACCTTTTTTCTCAAGCCTTGATTTTATTTCCTTGCTCAGCTTAAGAACTAATTCCTTTTCAACAATGCCATTGCCGCTTGCACCAGGGTCAGAACCTCCATGACCTGGATCTATATAAACTAAATAATGATCCCTAGGAGATTGTCTATATAAATTCACATTATTTCCACTTCCATAAACATAAAGTTCCCTAACATAATGCTTATCCCCTGAACTTCCAATTAAAAAAGTTGTGCCTTCTGCTTTTCCTATAAGCTTATCATCCACAGAGGCAATTTCAGGATCCCTTACAGTCCATTTAATGTCCTCACTAGAACTTATTTCTTTAAAATCGACACTTTCATCTAATTTTATTGAAATCCCATTTTCAAATATTAGATTTTCTTCTCCATATTCTGCTATAATTTTCTTTAATTTCTCTTCCACTACTTTTGAAGATGAAGAATTTTCAACCCCAAAGGCAGTTTTTAAGGGAAGAATAAAAGTAAATAATAAAGCAGAAAGTAAGCTTAATGATACTAATTTAAATACTTTTTTGTTTCCCAAAACCTTACCCCTTTTCTATCTTTCTTCTCTAAGACTTATTTTAAGCCATAATATAAATTAATTATAAAGTATATATTTTTTACATACAATAGATAAAACTCTTATTTTGCCAGAAAAATATGATTTTCCTGTAAATATTACAAGTTTTTACTATCATCTTGTGAGTTAAAATAGTATTTTTAGACAGTTCCTTCTTAAAAATATTATTACATTTAAGTAACTTAAATTGAAATATATAAAAAGTCTATGATAAAATATCCTATGAAAGGAAGTGTAATGATGACTAAACAGAAAAGTAAAAATACTAAGAAGAAGAAAAAGTCCTTAAGACTAAAGATACTGCTTGGTTTTTTAATAATATTATTAGCTGCAGGAATAATTGGGGGCGGCTATATAATTGGAACTTTAAGCAAGATGAAAAATAATAAAATTGATACCGGCAACTTAGGTATTAATGAAGATGAATTTGAACAATATGAAAACGCAAAGAAAATAACTAATATAGCATTATTTGGAATAGATTCCTTAGAGGGAGAAGCTGGGCGTTCAGATTCCATAATGATAGCAACAGTTGATCCTGTCCACAAAAAATTAAAAATAACTTCAATAATGAGAGATTCCTATGTTTATATTGAAGGTCATGGACAAGACAAAATAAATCATGCTTATGCTTACGGTGGTCCAGAGCTTGCAATAAAAACTATAAATCAAAATTTCGGCTTGAATATTAAAGATTATGCAAGTGTAGATTTTTCAAGTTTACCTACTATTATAGATCTTTTAGGTGGAATTGATATTGAAATTAAAAGTGAAGAAATAGAATATATTAATAAATATATTAATAGCTTAAATTCCCTAGAAGGTACATCTTCAGCAAATATCTATTCACCTGGCGTTCAACATTTAGATGGAATTCAGGCCCTTGCTTATTCAAGAATTAGATATACTGCTGGTGGAGATTACGAAAGAACTCAAAGACATAGAACTGTCTTAAATGCATTATTTAATAAAATTTTAAGTTCTCCTGTAACTTCATATCCTGCTTTACTTAACGACTTATTACCATATGTAGAAACAAGCTTAAGCACAACTGAAATACTATCTCTTGCTACAGAGGTTGCTTCAATTGGTAAGAATTTAGAACAGGATAGATTCCCAAGAGATGGATATGCTGAGGGAGCTAATATAGACGGAGTTTACTATTTAACTTTTGATGTTGAAACTGCAAAACAACAAATGAGAGAATATATTTTTAATGATATAAGATAATATAAAATAATCCCAGTAAAGTTAATTAGCTTTACTGGGATTGTTTTTTTATATTAATTCTCTATTTGTTAAATAATTAATCAATGGCTCTCTTAATTCTTCTCTCTTTAATGCAAATTCAATAGTTGCTTTTAAGAAACCAAGTTTATCTCCAACATCATATCTTCTTCCTTCAAAATTATAAGCATACATAGCTTCATTATTAATCAATGTTTGAAGGGCATCGGTAAGTTGTATTTCTCCACCTTTTCCAGGCTTTGTTTCTTCTAATATTTTAAAAATTTGAGGAGTTATAATATATCTGCCTAAAATAGCTACATTGCTTGGAGCCTCCTCTATAGTTGGTTTTTCAACTAAGTTCTTAACCTTATATACCCTATCTTCAATATGAAGTCCATCTACAATTCCATATTTATTCACATCATCTGTTGGTACTGTTTGAACCCCTAATATTGATGTTTTATATTCATTATAACACTCCATTAATTACTTTAAACAAGGTGTCTCAGAATCTACTACATCATCTCCAAGTAAAACTGCAAAAGGTTCATTTCCAACAAAAGCTTTTGCACATAAAATTGCATGACCTAATCCTTTAGGTTCCTTTTGCCTAATATAATGAATATCTGCAATATTTGATATTTTTCTTACCATATTAAGCATTTCTTCCTTATTGTTTTTCTCAAGTTCAGCTTCTAATTCCATAGATTTATCAAAATGATCCTCTATAGACTTTTTATTTCTTCCAGTTATTATTAATATCTCTTCAATACCTGATGCTACAGCTTCTTCTATAATATATTGAATAGTTGGTTTATCAACTATTGGAAGCATTTCCTTTGGCTGAGCTTTTGTTGCTGGTAAGAATCTAGTCCCAAGTCCAGCTGCTGGTATTATTGCTTTTCTTACCTTAATGTTCTTTTCCATTTATTTTTTCTCCTCCATTTTATTTCATCATCATAATCCAATAAATAATTTCTTCAATAATTTATTTTTATTAAATATATATTTAGATAAATTATAAGGAATAATAATACCAATAATCGTAAATAGTATTACTCCATAATCATTAAATACTTTGCTTAATATTCCATTTATGGATATATGCAAGCACATTATTACAATACTATTTTTACCTAACTCCTGTAATAATTTATTATTTTCTAAATGCTTAGATATATTAAAAACTACTATAGACATTGAAGTTGGTATAATAAAATCTAAAATATAATTTGTATAACTATGTCCCCATAATTCTAATCCATAAGTAATATTTCCATTCTTAATTAACATTAATGAAGTTAGGCTAATAAAAATTGCTATAAAAAACATTTTCCTTTGAACTAACATTTTTCTTAAATAAAAACCTATAAATGTTTCTCCTTTTCTTTTGCATCTTAGTCTTACTTATCTATTATTCTTTGATCATCTTTTTTATATAATTTATGATATTTTGCTTGTAAACTACTTTATAAAGAATAAATATACTAATTAAGTAAGTTAATCCACCAATAATAACTTGAATTATAGTTGTTAATATTTTAGCTTCCATTGATACTCCGATAACTCTAACAACTATAAGCATAAGTATTCCTGCGGGAAAGAATAAAAGAACGGATTTAATGAGTTCAGTTATATTTAAGAACTTCCTAAGAAAATAAAATTGAGTAACAGTAACAGTTAATTCTGCAATTACAGTTGTTATGCAAGCTCCTATACTTCCCATCGATTTTAATAACACTAAATTTAATAAAAAATTCACTATAGCACCTAAAGTTACTGAGCTGGTGAATTCTTTTATTCTATTTAAGGGCACTAGCAATTGAGTTCCTAAAACATTAGACCAACTAATTGCTAATATAATTATTGAGCTTATTATTATTAATTTTTCTATTCCAATAAATTCTTTACCAAAAAACCAAGGAGACAATTCCTTAGCTACTCCTAAAAGTCCTAATGTCAACGGTATTGATATGGCACTCATAAAAAAGAATGAATTTGAAATATAATATTTTACTTTTTTCATATCTCCAGATGCAACGGTATTTGATATTTTAGGCATCATAACTGTTCCTATAGCTGTTGCAACGGTAAGAGCCATATTTACAAGTTTTTGTGAATTTTCATAATATCCAACTTGAACTGTATCCGTAAATACACCTAATAAAGTTCTACTTAATAATATATATACTTGTATTGCTATTTGAGGAATAAATAATGCTAGTGAAGATTTCAAGTGTTTTGAAATTCTATTTATTTTAATATTTTTAAAACCAAACATCTTCGGTATATATAGCCAGAATGTTAAATTACCTAAGAAATTTGCTAAAGCAAGTATTAATGTATAAACTACTAAATCTTTGCTATCCTTTACAAAAATAAAAATACAAGCAAGAGATAACAGTTTAACAATAGTATTTCTCACTACAGTCTTTTTAAATTGTTCAAGTCCCATGAACAACCATGAAATATCAACTAATGATGCTAATATATTTACTCCTTGAACTAAATATAACATTCTGTATAGACCCTTATTAAAGGAAAATGCAAATATTATAAATAATATAATAGATATTGTCATTGTTAATACTTGTACAAAATATATAGAGTAAAAGCTATTTTTTAATTCTTCTTTATCATCTCTTACATAAGCAATTTGCCTATTTCCATATAATGTTATACCTACCATACCAAATAAGACAAAATATTGTGTATTAGCAAAAGTAAAGGCGTAGTCGCCTACACCTTTTGCTCCTAGTACATTTGATATATATGGTACTGTAATTAAAGGTAAAATTAAAACTAATATTTGATATGATAAATTATATAAAAAATTTTTTATAATTTGCATATTATTCTACCTTTCCAAATTCATCTTTAACTACACTTAAAGCTTTCTCAATTACATTATGCATATCATAATATTTGTATTCAGCCAGCCTTCCTCCAAAAATAACATTTTTCTCTTTATCAGCCAGCTCTTTATATTTAGCATATAATTCATTATTTTTTTCATTATTTACAGGATAATATGGTTCATCACCTTTTTCCCATTTTGCAGGATATTCCTTAGTAGTTACTGTTTTAGGTTGAGTTCCATATTCAAAATGCTTATGTTCTATTATTCTTGTATAAGGTATTTCATATTCTGTATAGTTAACAACTGCATTACCTTGATAGTTTTCTTCATCTAAAATTTCATGCTCAAATCTTAAACTTCTATACTCTAACTCGCCAAATTTATAATCATAGAATTCATCTATCATTCCAGTAAATACAATTTTATCTGCAACTTTTTCTAATTCTTCTCTATTTTTAAAGAAGTCTGTATTAAGTCTCACTTCTATACCTTCAAGCATCTTTTCAATTATCTTAGTATAGCCACCAATAGGTATTCCTTGATATTTATCATTAAAATAATTATTATCATAGGTAAATCTTACAGGTAATCTTCTAATAATAAAGGCTGGTAATTCTGTTGCTCTTGTTCCCCATTGTTTCTCTGTATAGCCCTTAACTAATTTTTCATATATATCTTTTCCAACAAGCTTTATAGCTTGTTCTTCTAAATTTTTAGGCTCATCAATATTACTTTCTTGCTTTTGCTGCTCAATTTTAGCTTTTGCTTCTGCTGGAGTTTTAACTCCCCATAACTTATTAAATGTATTCATATTAAATGGCAAATTATAAAGCTCATCTTTATATATAGCCACTGGTGAATTTGTATATCTATTAAATTCAGCAAAACTATTTACATAATCCCATACCTCTTTATTACTTGTATGGAATATGTGAGCACCATATATATGTACGTTAATACCCTCAATTTCTTTTGTATATATATTTCCCCCAATATGGTCTCTCTTATCTATAACCAAACATTTTTTGCCCCTTTTATTTGCTTCATGTGCAAATATTGATCCAAAAAAGACCTGAACCAACTATTAAATAATCATATTTTTTCATAATCAATACTCCCTATATTTATTTATGTGATAAGTTGTAAAATTAAATGCGACACTAGAATAAAATAGAAAACCCATACTAACTTCGTGTAAAATGTTAATAACGACAAAAACACACACGGAGGTTAATATGAGTTATAAACATCTTACCCTAAATGAGAGAAATAAGATAGAGGTACTTAGTAAAGAGGGCTATTCTTCTAGAAGAATAGCAAAAATTTTAGGTTTTCATCACTCCACAATATCTAGAGAATTAAAAAGGTGTAATAATGAGTATGAAGCTGTCAATGCCCAAAAAGATAAGATTGAAAAATCATCATCTAAAGGAAGAAAACCAAAAGTTAATGATAATATCGCCAAATGCATATCAGAAAAACTTAATAAGAAGTGGTCTCCTGAGCAAATAGCAAACACTGTATGTAAGGATATTGTATGCTTTAAAACAATATATAATTGGATTTATTCAGGAATTATAGACTTTGATATTTCTAAGCTAAGAAGAAAAGGAAAATCAAGAAAAGTTAAAGAAACAAGAGGTAGATTTAACATTGGTAAATCAATAAATAAAAGGCCTAAAGAAGTAAAAAAAAGGAATACTTTTGGTCATTGGGAATTAGATACAGTTGTGTCATCCAGAGGTAAAAGTAAAGGTTGCCTAGCAACATTTGTAGAAAGAAAAACTAGATTTTACATAGCCTTACCTATGGTAGATCGAAGTAAAAATTCTATGATAGGAGCAATTGACAAGCTAATTAAATCTTTACCATTAGAAGCTTTAAAGACTTTCACATCTGACAGGGGCAAGGAATTTGCTTGTTATGAAGATGTTGAAAAACTAGGGATAAATTTTTATTTTGCTGATGCATATTCAGCATGGCAAAGGGGCAGTAACGAAAATTCTAATGGCTTGTTAAGAGAATATTATCCTAAGAAAACAGATTTATCTAAAATATCTATTAATGAGCTGATCAAAAACTTAATGGAGCTTAATAGTAGACCTAGAAAATGTCTAGGGTATCAAACTCCATTTGATTTATTTATGCACGAACTTAGTTTACTTTAGGTGTCGCAATATTATTTGCAATTCATCATTAATTAAGCTGTATATTTCTTTCAAAACTTTATTTTCATCAAATATTTTACTTCTTTCTAAACTTTTTAATGAATAACCATGTCTCTTATCATCATCTTCTATTAAGCTTTTAATAGAATTTGCTAAAGCTTCTGGATTATCACAATCACATAATACACCATACTTACCATAATCTAATAATTCTGCCGGTCCAGTACAATTAGTTGCCACAATAGCTTTCCCCAAAACTAAAGATTCACATAATACAACAGGCAAACCTTCAAAATCTGAAGACATTACAAATATATCAGCTTTTTTGATATATTTATATGGATTAGATTTAAATCCTATAATTCTAACATCATTTACTAGTTCTAACTTATCAATTAAGTTTCTCAGTTCCTTCTCTTCAGGACCTTCTCCCCAAATTATTAATTGTGCATTAATATTTTCATTTTTTAATATCTTAAAGGCTTTTATCATTACATCAAATCTTTTTTGAATATTCAGCCTTCCTACTCCTATAAGGGTAAATTTATCAAAATTAATATCAGTTACTTTTTCCTCTGACTTTAATTTTATACTTTCCTTATCAATAATATTATAAATCACATTAATTTTATTGGTTATTTCCGGATACAACTCCATTAATGATTTTTTAGAATCTTGAGAAACACAAACTATCTCATCAACTTTATTATAAATATCCTTATCAATATCATTAGTAATAGTTTTTAATTTTTTTAAATCATTATGCACCCATACAATTTCTTAGAATTTTTCTTATATTGTGACACTAATAAACTTGAAAATCCTTCTAAAAAACCTATTACAACATCATAATTATCCTTCATGTATTTATTTACAAGAATATTACTAAAGAATCTGCATATAAGGTTATATATTTTCCATGATATTATTCTATTTAAGCCTTTTTTACTATCAAAATCGCCAAAGATATACCTAACCTTTACATTTTTATTAATTGAATTAAGATATATACCTTGTTTTCTTAATAATAGTAATTCCACATCATACTTTGAATAATCAAATTTATTTAATGTATCAACACGAACTCTTTCAGCTCCACCACCTACAAGGGTTTCTTGAACTATTAATATTTTTTTCATAATAACCTACTTTCACAAAAATATTTAATTATTATCACTTAATCATTCATTAAACTATTAATAAATTCAACTTTTTTTTCATGACTGAACTTAGTTTTGCATGAATTATATAATTGCTTTCTATATTTCATAATAGAAGCCTTATCCAAACTAATAATTTCTAGAATTTTTTTCTTTAAAGCCTCAACATCATTAGCTTCAAAAATTAAATTTCTATCTCCAATTAATTCTGGAATTCCACCAGTATTGGCTCCAATAACTAAACATCCTCTTGCCATTGCTTCAAGTATTACTGTTGGTAAAGGATCTTGCCTACTAGGTACAACTAATAAATCTATACTGTCATAAAAGTTTTTTACCTCATTTTCATTAAGTTGATAAAAAAATTCTATATTGTTTTTTTCTTTCATACTTTTAATATCTTCATCAAATTCTTTATCATAACTGCCATAAGCAATATAAAGCATTTTATCTCTAAATTCATCCTCAAAAGCATCCTTTAATATGTCAAAGCCCTTTCTTTTGCTTATTTTTCCTATAAATCCAATTTTGCTTATTTCCTTATCTATAAAATCATCTTTTATAAAAAATTCTTTATCCACGCCATTATAAATCACTTTAACCTTATCTTTATTCCATGATTTTTTAGTTGCTTCAGATACAGTCAGAACTTCATCATATGTTTTCATAGAATTATCCATAAAAAATCTTTTAATTGGACTATTAATAGAAGTTCTCATATCATGAATGTGAGCTATAGATTTTATCTCTGTATTCTTCACTAATTTTTTAAGCAACATCATTTCATGAGTATTATTAGAATATATTATATGTGGATTAATTTTTTCAATAATCTTTTTACTTTTCTTATATACTCGATTAATATCTATCCATGGACTAAATCTTAAAATATTTTTATTATGTTTAATTCTTAAAGAAAATACTCGTTTATTACCGTATAAATTAATATATTTATCTAATACATTTTCATTATCATAAATAATAATAAAATATGGATCAACAAATTTATTTTCTTTAAGATATCTATCTAAAACAATCTCAGCTCCTGAATAATCAAATCCAGAAATAAAAAAACATACTTTACACATTTTTACTCCTATTTCTCTTATTTATTATTCTAGAAATTAAAACATTGGCGAATACAAAAGCAAAATTTGAATATATGGTATTAAATCCTGAAGATATTGTTAAAGATGTAAAGGCTGTTCCTATAACAGAAATCGCCAATAATCCATTTACAACTTTATTAACATTTTGCTTATCTACAACATTTTCATAAAAGAAATTTTCAATTCCAGCTGTATAATATGCATAAATTATCGCAATAATTATTACACCTAATATTGAAAAATTAATATATGGTTCTAAGAACCATCCTCCTCTTAAACCATAATGATTATCCCATCCAAATAATGTAGATGTTGTAAAGTGACCATAAGACCACTTTTGTCTAAACTGAGATATTCCAGAAGGTATGAATGATATAAAATCAGCTATATAATTTTTCCCCCATAAATATCCATCATATTTAGCTTCATATTTATCTAAAACAAAAGCCCCATCCCTTATATCTGAAAATGTATTTCCGTAAGCGATACTATTAATAAGATTACCATCTACAGAAGATCCTCTTAAAAATTCTATTCCAAATCCAAGCAGTAAACATCCTAGCAAAGACCCTAAAATTATAACAATTACAAGTTTTTTATTTTTTATGTACAAGTAAATACAATACATTGTAATTTTTGTAATCATTCCAATTAATGGTCCTCTATTTCCTGTTGCTAAAATTGTTATTAATGATATACAAATGTTAAATATATCTTTTTTATTAGGATTAGTAATACAATTAATGATAAACACAGTTCCACATAAGACTATTATTGAATTCAAACCTAAATATATTGGTTTTAACAAAGCATATTCTTCAATAAAAAGCCTATTTTGATTTAATATAGGTAGTGTTTTATTTATTGTTAATGTTATTGAATACCATAAAATTATACACAAGTAAAAAAATACTATTAACACCTGATAATTTATTTCAAAATAACTTTTATTTATTATTGAAAAAACCTTATTATTGTCTTTAAACTCAAAATATATTAATGCAATTAAGTAAATACTGAATCCCAAAAGATTAATTATGTATATCTTATTTAATGCTGGATATAACTGAAGTACTCTCTCCATCTTTACTATCCCTAAAGCACTCCATGCCTCCAATTTGTACTGTAGAGGTCCTATTATAAAGAGAGTAAAAGCAAAAATTAATATTGTTATCGTATAAAAGGAAAATATATACTCTCTCCTTTTAAATTTTATATAAAAATAATATATAGTTAATGCAATTGATAAACCATATAGTAATACTAACATTAAATTATTCATTTATATTACTGTCTCCTTATCTAATTTTGTATACACACCCTGTTTTTTCTGCACATTTTTCCCAAGAAAATCTCTTTGTATTAGCAATTATTTTTTCTGTATCAATTATTGAGGCTTTTAACCCATTTTCAATCGAAAGTCTTATTTCATTAATATTATAAGGATCAACTTTAATTGCTGCATCACCAACAACTTCTGGTAATGATGAGGCATTAGATACCACACAAATCTTTCCATAGCTCATAGCCTCCAAAGGTGGTAACCCAAAACCTTCATAAAATGATAAATAAGCAAATAAACTACATTGTTTATATAAATATTTCAACTCATCATCATTTATTTTTCCAGTAAAAATAACATTATTTTTTAATCCTAATTCATCTACTAATTTAATTATATCCTCATATAGCCAACCATAAGCACCAGCTATAACAAGCTTATAATCATTTTTACAATCAGAACTATTATAAGCCCTTATTAATCCATCTATATTTTTTCTTGGTGATATTGTACTTACAGTTAAAATATATTTATCTTTTAAATCTAATAAATCTTTTCTAACATTGCCTAAATTAATTTCTTCCTTAGAAAAATCATTAAATCCATTATATATAACTTCAGTTTTTCTTTCATATTCGTTTCCAAAATATCTAACTATTTCTTTTTTAGTATAATCAGATATTGCTATTATTTTATATGCCTTTCTAATAGAGATAGCTGTAACAAAATTTTTCCACAACTTTGATTTCCATGTAAATATATTATTCATAGCCTTAAAAGCTAAATCATGAACTGTAATAATAACTTTATTTTTACTTAATAAAGGCGCCATTGAATCTGGATAATGAACAATTGCATCAGGATATTTTTTATATATTAATTTAGGTAATTTAAATTGTTCATATATATTTCTATCTCTACTATTATTAATATTTTTAACAATTATTAAATCTTCTTTTTTAGCAAAATTAAATTTTTCTAACTCCTGCTCTCTTACTACTAATTTTATATCTAAAGAACTATCTGAGTATAATTGCTTTGATAATTCATAGCTATATCTTCCTATACCACCATTTAAACCCGTTTGTAATGCATTAAATATTATCATAACTAATCAAACTACTCCTATACTATTAATAAATTATTTAAATTAATTCCTCAAATAACTTTTGATGTTGATATACAACTCTTCTAATATCAAAATTATTTAGTACTTTATTTTTAGAATTATTAATTATTTTATTTGCAAATTCCTTGTCTTCTACTATTTTTATTGTAGACTTAAAAACTTCATCTATATTATCAACTTCTACAAGAATTCCATCTTCATTATTCTTAATTAAGTTAGGAATAGCATCAACATTAGTAGCAATAATTGGCACCTCAGAAACCATATACTCTGCTATTGCAAGTCCAAAGCCTTCCCAACGTGATAAAAGCATCGCTATATCAAATGTCTGAATATATTCATATGTATTTTTTACCCACCCAGTAATTAAAACTGAATCTTTTAACCCTAGTTCTTCTATTAAAGATTCTATTTTTTCTCTTTCGTCACCATCTCCTACTATTACAAAATAGGAATTTGGTATTGTAGATTTTATTCTAGCTGCTACCTTTACAAATGTATCCACAGACTTTTGCTTACATATTCTCCCAACCATTCCTATAACCAAAGAATCATTAGGAATATCCTTATTTCCTCTAGCCTCAATCTTATCTAATTTACTAGCTTCATATTCACCTATGTCAATTCCATTATAAATAACTTCTATCTTATCTTCCTTGCATATTTTATTATCAATAGCTGATATTTTTTCTTGTTCTGAAATTGCAATTATTTTATTACAATATCTAGCTAGAAATTTTTCTATTAACCTATAAATATATTTTTTTATCTTTGATATATCCATATTAAAAGCCCATCCATGAGAGTTATAAATGATAGGCTTTCTAGCAATTATATTTATAATTCTCCCTAAGGCTCCAGCTTTACTACTATGAAGATATATCAAATCAGGATTATACTTTTTTATCAATTTATATATTTGAATTATAGATTTTATATCATCCTTTATGCTTATTTCTCTAACCATGTCTGCAGATTCAATTTTATCAACTAAAACTTCAAATTCTTCCTTTTCACTTATATATTCACTAGGATAAACTAAAATTTGTTCATATTTATCTTTATCCATATATTTGAATAGCATCTTCAAATATTTGGCTACTCCTCCATTGGATTGACTTATATGCATAATCTTTTTTCTCATTTTAACACCTATTTTATTAAATTTATTTAAATTAAATTTTGATAATCTTTAAGATTATCCATATATTCTTTATTTACAATAAATGTGGCCTCTTCAGTTTCCACTACCATTACATTTTCTATTCCAATCATAACTACTTTTTTATTGTTATTTACTATCATATTTGAATTTGATTCGATTGTACTTACATCTGAATTAACTATATTATTTTTTTCATCTTTTTTTCTATATCTTTCTACTGATTTCCAGGTACCTATATCATCCCAACCAATTTCACTTGGAATAACAAATATATCTTCAGATTTTTCTAAAACAGCATAATCTATAGAAATAGAATCTGTTTTTCTATAATTTTCATTTATATAATTTTGCAATTTACTTTCTTCGATATTTTCAATATTATGTAATGCTTCGTATGTTTGTGGCGCATATTTTCTTATTTCCTCGATTATATAATTCGTTCTCCATAAAAACATACCACCATTCCATAAATAGTTTCCTTCATTTAAATACTCTTTTGCAGTTTCTAAATCTGGTTTTTCAACAAATTTTTCTACTTTATAAACATCTTTATCAATATTATTTTTCCCATATTTAATATAACCATAACCAGTTTCAGGTCTATCTGGTTTTATACCAAAAGTAATTATTCCTTCATTATTTTTATCTAAAATTTTATTACCTTTTAAAATAATATCTCTAAATTTCTCTTCATCCCTTATTAAATGATCAGATGGTAATACTAACATTTTAGAATCTTTATAATATCTTTTTATTACCATTGCTGATAAAGCAATACAAGGGGCAGTATTCCTCCCCTCTGGTTCCACTATAATATTCTTTTCAGGTAAATCAGGAAGTTGTTCTTTTACTAAATCTACATATTTTTCTCCTGTTGAAACAAATATTCTTTCAATAGGGATAATAGGTAAAATTCTCTTCACAGTCATTTGAATCATAGTATTACTGCCAATTAATTTTAAAAATTGTTTTGGCTTATCTTCAGTTGATAATGGCCAAAATCTTGTTCCCTTTCCTCCTGCCATTATTAATGCACATATATCCATAAATCTTCCTCCAATATCTACTATTAAACATATTTATACAGCATTTTCATCTCCAAAAAGAACAAAAAAAGTTTTAAATATTAATTTTATATCCAGCCATAGACTTCTTTCATTAACATATCTTATATCTAGTTTCATCCAATTTTCAAAATCTATACTATTTCTGCCTGAAACTTGCCAATAACAAGTAAGACCTGGTTTAACTTCAAGTCTTTTTAGCATCCAAGGTTCGAAATTTTCGACTTCTTTAGGCAAACTTGGTCTAGGCCCTACCAAACTCATATCTCCCTTAAGAACATTAACTAATTGTGGTAATTCATCAATGCTTGTCTTTCTGATAAATTTACCTATTCTAGTTATTCTAGGATCATCCTTCATTTTAAACATTGGACCAGACATTTCATTCTTTTCTTTAAGCTTGTCCTTTAATTCCTCAGCATTAACTACCATTGACCTAAATTTATACATTTTGAATTCCTTACCCTTTAGTCCAACCCTTTTTTGAGCAAATATAATAGGTCCTTTGGAATCAAATTTTATTAAAAGTCCTATAACTATTAATAAAGGGCTTAATAATATTAATCCGCACAAGGAACCTACAATATCGATTGTTCTCTTTAAAAAATTATATATTATATTATTTGTCTTATTATTTATAACAGCATTTTCCTGCGTATCCGCTACTTCTATATTCATATCTATATTATTCATTACATTCTCCCCCTTAAGTCCTTGGCTATCAAGTATCTGATACAAGAGCTGTAGGACCTTGCATTCTTGCCATGAGGATGGCCTTTGATAAATTCAAAGCCTTTCCTGGAAAAGCATTAAAGTTTATTGCTGATGGATATAGTGCTTACCCA
>ENA-OWOZ01000390-OWOZ01000390.1-bioreactor-metagenome-genome-assembly--contig:-NODE-390-length-58132-cov-4.424683_pt1 | contig 58132 bp, 49 predicted proteins | sample MGYA00238140_ERZ651804 | MGnify/ENA primary metagenome ERZ651804 (study PRJEB26910, sample SAMN07631232) | bioreactor metagenome | isolation source: Switchgrass digestor | place: USA: Dartmouth...
TTCCATCTCAGAAAAAGTGTTGGCTACAGAGAAAAGAACTCTGGCAATGGACCGAACCTTTTCTTCAGAAATCACCGGTATATTTCTAACTGCAGCTAAATATTCGTCTGGATCGATTCCAAGTTCACTGGCAATTCGGCGAAACTTAGCTTCATTGGGAGTTTCGGTCAAAACTTGCCCGCCAAAGATCGCCCCTAAATTCCTGCCTTTCAACATAATTGGCGCAACAAAGTCAATCAAACCGGCATGACATTCATACACTGCAGGTTTCCCTGTCTGGACTGCCGTTTTTATTCCCTGCACATCGCATTCCCGGCAGCGCTTGCTCCCGATTTCCGAAGATCGGATGAATTTCAAGCAGAATTCAGAAAAACAGCTGGGGCATGTCACGGCTTCACCATATTCATCTTCAGTCACGCTGGCTACGCCTGTGCTGTAGGCAAAATTGTCCTGAAAGTCTTGGAGAAAATCGATGTCAATCAGGTCCCTCAGTTCAACCTTTTTCGCTATTTCCATCGGTTTAGCCCCCTTTTTAACAATACCATAGGTACAGTACACACAGCAAAATTAAATACCAAATGGTCCGTGTCAAGATTCAGTAGGTAAGCCAGTACAATGGTTTTATTCATGAATAACATTCAGGCTGATATCTACTTCATAAAACTATGTAATACGTTGGAGTTCTTACGCACCGTATCCCACGAATATTAAGGTAGTACTGCTTTTAGTTTTTATTTCTTCTTGCAAACAGGAATCCAAATTTAACTATAAGCATAATTATTTTTATGTTCATTCATTTTAGTAAAAGAAAAAACAGGGGCATTAATTACTTCGTAATCGGAAAAAGGAAGCCATTCTGAATATGTTTTGGCCATTGTTTGTTGTAACGTAGAAGGAAATGGTCCTTCATTGGGAAATACCGCCCATGTACAAGCTTCCACTGGCACTTTTTCTAATCGATCACTAACTTGATTCTCAGTCGTTAATATACCTATCATGTGAGTTAATTATCCTTCTTCTTTTAAGTTGGCATCAGCATCATAAGATGCATTAACAATTTCATAAGGCTCTATATTTTGAAGCGAATGCATTTCTTCTCTTTGTTTGTTATGCTTTCTGCAAGTTTTACAATCTCATTATTAACACCTTCAAATTGCATAGGAACACGTTTACTAACACCGACTAAATTAAACGCAGGTTTGTCTTCAAGTCTAAATTCCATATTAATCCCTCCCTTAAATGTTATTACATAATGAAAATTTTGAAAAATAATTCTCTCTTCATATCTATCTGTATAATACCAAGGTTACTTAACAGGTTTTTTATAGTGTTGCAAATTTTGTCTAAAAATATCTACTAGTCCCTCAGTTTCGTTAATAAAATATGGTCTAGCAATATTGCCCTGTGTATCCCAATCACAGCCATTCCACCAGATAGCTACTTTTATTTTGGGATATTTATAAATATTGGCAAACATATTTTTTACCCATTCTTCTTTATTACCGCCAATACTACTTGATGAGAATTCAGTAATCATTAGCGGTTTTTCCGATATACTTGCCATTCTTTGATATAATGGGTCATAAATTTCAGTAAAGCTTCTCCAAGTTTCTCCCTGATAATAAGTTCCATTATTGTAGCCAGTTAAACCTACTATATCTACATATTCATCGCCGGGATAATACATAATTTCACTGTTCCACTTAAAATTGGGGAAGGATTTTTCATTGGGGTTCCACACCCAAATTACGTTATCGGCTTTAGCTTCTTCGAAAATCCTATAAACATATTTATATAGCTCTTTGAAGAGATGAGGATCTCTTGAGGTATGATAGCCTGAATATTCACACCAATCCCCATTCATTTCGTTGCAAAATCTAAAAAGAACAGAGTGACCAAATTCTGCTGTTTCTGCTGCAAATGATTTTAGAAATGAATCATATTTTCCATCAAGTATGTCATATACCATATTCCCTTCTCCGGCATCCTGGCTGGTAGTTTGTAGGGTTAATTCGACTGTTCTTCCTCTATCATAAGCCCTCTCCAGAGTATCTTTAACATAGTTAGTGGGATAGGTTTTCTGGATACTTTTATAAACCAACAGAAACTCAAAGTTATAATCCAACTTGTTTTCTAAACTATCAAGAATACCGAAAGTCTCGGGTGCTGAATATTCAAAGATACCCCAAGTTAAATCGCTGTCAGATGAAAAATACTTTTCATAAAATGCCTTAGTTTCTGTATCCCATAAGCTGTTCTCAGTTTGCTTAATTTTTAATGAAGTAGGATTAGCTGAAGGTGCAAAAGTAGAAAAGCTATCCAGTAGATTCATATATCCGCCAGTTATGTAAAAGGGTACATCAGACTTAATAAAAAACGTATAAACGTAATCTTTTTCTATAATATCAATACAAGCATAATAATTTTTATCATTTTCGACTTTAGATAATTTTTTCCGGGACCATTGGTGAATTACGGCAGGATAGCCATTAATATCCACTTTTGCGAAGTATTCCATTTTATGATCAACTGCATTTTGCAAGAATCTATTTGAATAGGAAATATATACATTTGCTGAGATACCAGAGTATATTGGTTGTTTATATATCTCTAACACACGATGCTTGTCCTCAAGCACAATCCTAATATCTGTAGAACTGGTGTCTACCACTTGCAGTTCTGCTGGTAGAATAACTGAATAACCGTCGACTTGATTTATAAGCTTAATTTGGGAATTATCCAGGCTTCTGATTACTACTATTCCTTCACCAATAACTTCTTTATCCGTACTTGGCACAAAAGCTTGACTAGCGGAAATTTGAAGAAATGCTACTCCAAAAACCACAATTAATAATAGCACACCTACATATATTGAAATTTTAAATTTTACATTAGTTTTTACCAATGTTTGTTCCACCTTCCCGATAATTTACCTCCTCTTAAACGTATCTACTTGCCCCTGCTTTCCAATAAGGGCCGCTATAAAACTTGTTGACAGCTGCTATTAGCATTATACAGCTTAATGCTGAAACTTTTAATTGCAATAACTATAAAGCACAAAAAGCACCTACTTTCCGGTGCTTTAACTTAATTTTTTTGCTTTGTTTTCTTTGCTATACTACCACCTGTTCTAATTCCTGTATACTACCTTTTTTAACAAAAAATATCCCCCTGCTTTTGGCAACATTCTCTCCTTTACCATTGAACACAGTAGCTTCAGCAACTAGCGTTTTTTTACCTGAATGCACGACATTAGCTTCAACAATGAGTTCATTATCAATAAAAGCGGGGATAAAATAGTCTATACTCATATTAAGAGTTACACAGTTATAACCCAGGCTTAAAACAGCCCACCCCATAGCAGTATCCACTAAAGTAGCTGTGATTCCACCGTGCAACCTTCCTTTAATGGTTGTAAGATCTGGCCTTACACTCATTTTTAAGCCCGCTATACCCTTTCCCAGATAGATTAAACTTATGTCTAGCGCCTGATGAATTGGTACGTATTTCCATGTTTCACACAAAAAAATAAAGAAATCTTCATCTATCCCTCTATTCTCTATATCTGGCATAAAACAAGCACTCCATTCCATATGTATTTATGTTTTTATCCTATTCAATAGAATAGTTGCTTAAAATACATTATTATATGCCAATTACGTATCTGTATTGCAACATTGTACCATACTATACTTTGTTTGTGTGCTTATTATTAAATGTGCCTATTAAAGTGATTTTTATATTTTTAGTTTAATCCCATTTGAAAAGGAACCAATACTAAAAACAGTATTGGTTCCTTTTCTTAATCTTTCCTATTCCTTCTTTGTATTAAACTACTGTGGCACAGGTTACCGAAAAACGAAAAGCACAGTACTATTTACTGCTTAGTTAATAATTTTTTCATTATCGTTACATAAGCTTTTGAGTTTTAGGCAATTACTATGGAAATACCTGTCTTCAAAGGTGTGATAAGGCTTTTCTCCTATAGGTTCGAGGCAAATTCTACAACGTGCACTAGTAATCCTTTTTTTCTTTTCCATTAGCAGCTGCTTTTCGAAACTTGACATGCTTTTGGCAGAGGTCATATATGCCACCCCCTTCATCCCTTAAGGGATAAATCAAACAGCATGAAGCTTTTTTACCGGCAGCAATTCAACTAACTTCTGGTATGGATATGGAATTTATGCTTATCAATCCTGGATAAAGATATTGGTGTACAAGGGTAAAAGGAAAAGTTAAGCTTTATCTTTATTTACATTATAACACCAGTCAAGGTAAGATTTCATCTCCGAAAAAGAAAGCAAAAAAGCTAATACTGCAGTAATTACGCAGTCTTAGCCTGCCTCTACGATTGATACAGATTAATAGTTTTCAGCCAGCATTTCAAAATAAGCTCTGGGATGTTTACAGGCAGGACATACTTCAGGCGCTTCTTCGCCAGTATGAATATATCCGCAGTTATTACATTTCCAAGCAACAACCTTGTCCTTTTTAAAAACATTGTTATTTTCTACATTTGACAGCAGCTTGCGATACCTTTCTTCATGGTGTTTTTCTATTTCTGCAATCCTGCGGAAGGCTTCAGCAATATCAGGAAATCCTTCTTTATCAGCAATATCTGCAAATTCAGGATAAAGATTAGACCATTCTTCCTTTTCACCTTCAGCAGCAGCAAATAAATTAGCTTTCGTATCACCTAAAGCCACTGGATAAGCTCCATTTATTTCTACTTGTTCACCATCTAAACTCTCTTTTAAGAATTTGAAGAATACTTTGGCATGTTCTCGTTCGTTCTCAGCTGTTTCCATAAATAAATTGGATATTTGGACATATCCTTCTTTTTTGGCTATTGATGAATAAAATGTATAGCGATTTCTTGCCTGAGATTCTCCAGCAAATGCTCTCATTAAATTTTCAGCAGTTTGGGTACCTTTTAAACTTTTCAAAATAATTCACTCCTTTTTTGTTGTTTATTATAATAAATATTATTTACTAATAACAGCTAATTATCTCTATTATTATTAAGTATTAAGCATCTTTATCTCAAGAGAAATATTGGTTGCTAGTATTTTTCGCTCTATATAATTATCTTGCGCAGTTATTAAACTTAGTAACGATGATTCTTGTATTGGTTGGGTATTTTATTGTGGAGCAAATATAAAATAATCCGTTTTAAGAGTTTTTTTAGAATTTTTCTATTCCTGTATACCCCGAAAGCAGCTATTATGGCAATAAGAATACCCCATCGGGAAAATAATATAGGCATTGGGTTTAAAATTTCAGCTAAAGAAGGCTTATAAGGTATTTCCTCTGCGGCTATCATATCTACATTTCCTATTTGTTTACCCTGCAGATATAACCTACATTTTCCCAGTACTTCTCCTTTTTTAACCGGTGCTTCTATAGAAGGCTTAAGAGTAAAGCTATAGGCAAGATGAGGAATTTCATCTTCAGTAGCAGCTATGGAAAGGTCATTGGATAATTTTGCTCTTACCTTGCCACTATTTCCTTTAAGAACTTTAACCTCACCTGAAATATCGCCTGCTTTACCTAAAGTAATCATTTTATAGTTATTAAAACCATAATTCAGCATGTTTTCTAAGTCTTCATAAACTGTGGGAGAATTCATTGACACAGCAATTAAAACCATATCACCCCTTCGGGCAGCACCAACTACACAGTTCCCCGCTTGCCTGGTGTACCCGGTTTTTACCCCTATAGCACCTTCATAACGATATAGCAGACGATTTTGATTGAGGAGTAGCCGATCTTCATCTTTCCCTTCCCAGGGTATGACTTTTCTTTGCGTTTGCGTCACCTGAGCAAATAATGGATTGGATAGACCTTTTTTACTCAAAAGAGCCAGATCGTAGGCTGAACTATAATGACCTTCGGCATGTAGTCCGTGAGCATTTTTAAATTGAGTATTTTTCAGACCTAATTCACGGACGCGCTTATTCATTAATTTTACAAAGTTGGCTTCATTACCAGCTATACTTTCTGCCAGGGCGTTACAGGCATCATTAGCTGAAGGCAGCATAGCGGCATACAATAGTTCCATTCTGGTTAATGTTTCCCCTGGTTCCAGATAAACGGTAGATTCAGGAGTAGCGGCAGCAAATTCACTTATTACCACATTTTGATTTAAGTCCCCATTCTCCACTACCAGCAATGCTGTCATTATTTTGGTTAAGCTTGCTGGTGGAAGTTGTTGATGGCTATTACGCTCGTATAATACTCTGCCGGATGTAGCATCCATCAAAATAACTGCTTTGCCATTAGTTTGCGGATATAAAGGGTTAGCGGCATAGGCAGGGTATATATAAAATACCATGACTATTATTAATAATAAAAAAAAGATACTTTTAATTATCTTCATTGCTCTCACTTACTAGAAAGATACTCCTGTAACAAAAAGATATCATCGGCTCATTGTTAAGCAAAACAAAAAGCGGTATCCCGGTAAAACTAGTTTTCGTACGCCATCGTAAAAAGAAAAGTGAATGGTTTGTTATAGCATCAACTGACCTTTCCTTAGACGATAAAGAAATCGTCCGCATTTATGGTATGCGCTGGAATATTGAAGTCTTCTTCAAGACTTCAAAAAGTCTCTTAAAACTTGGAACTGAGTACCAGGGTCGGAGCTATGATATGCTCATAGCCCACACGACGATAGTTTTCAGCAGATACATACTGCTGGAATGGGAACGTCGCCACACCCAAGATTTACGCAGTTATGGAGAACTATTTTTTCTTCTCTGCGAAGAGATACAAGACTTAGATTATGAAACAGCCTTAAAACAGTTAATGTATTTCTGTATGAAGCTACTTAATCACGTTCCCGGGGAAGTAGCAAAAACTGTTTTATGTCAAGTTAAGTACTGGATTGCTGCTCTTCCCCTATATATTCAGAGGTTGTTTAGTAATTTCTGCTACGAAAGTTGAGTTAGTATATAATACGTCCTCTACCTCAACACTGAATATCTTTTCACCGCCGCGGTTAATCATGTCTTTTATTCTGTCCTTAATATAGACATAACCTTGTTCATCAATACTGACTATATCTCCGGTACGCAGCCAGCCATCGACAATTGCTTCGGCAGTAGCTTTTTCATTTTTCCAGTAGCCACAGGTTGTATTTGGTGATTTAACCCATAACTCACCTTCCACATTAGGAGGACATTCCTCTAGTGTCTCTGGATCTACTGATCTTATCTCAGTTACTGGTGTTGGGAAACCAATAGTTGCGGCATTTATCGATGAATCAGGTGTCATAGTTGCGGGTGAGGATACTTCTGTAAGTCCATAGGTATTGTGCAATTTAATACCCGGGATCCATTCCCCAATCTGACGCACAGATTCTGCAGAAATAGCCGCACCTCCAAATGCACCAATACGGAAATGACTCAAATCGTATTTTTGGGCGTCCGGATGGTTCATCATCATAATATAAACTGTTGGTACGGAGAGGGTATGAGTACATTTCTTTTCCGCAATAAGTCTAATCATTTCTGCTGCATCCATCTTGGGCATAATAACGGATGATCCCCCAGCATATATCAAAGTAATAAGCTGGGCAAACAAACCAGTAACATGGAAAAGAGGCACTGCTATGATACCCCTGTCTTCCGGGGTAACATTATATCCAAAAGTATATGTCATAGCAGAATGCACGCCATTAATATGACTGGACATGGAACCCTTGGGCAATCCTGTTGTTCCTGAAGTATACACAATCCAGGCTATATCTTCTTCGTGAACCGGAACAAAAATATCTTCTTGGGCATCTTTTTCAATTAAAGCTGAAAAAGGTTTAGTACCAGGGATAGGATCACCCAATAAGAAGTATTGTTCGCAGGGAACCTCATCTCTTAAAGGAGCTATGGTTGGCTCATAGTATTCGGATTCACCTATTAATATTTTGGTTTCAGAATTTTGCAATTGATATTTTAGTTCAGCGCTTTTCAATTTATTATTAAATGGCAAACATATAGCTCCGGTTCTAAGGATTCCGAACATACTTATAACTGCTTCAATACAGTTTTTAAACAAAATACCAACCCGATCACCTTTTTTTACCCCGCAATCATTTATGAGAGCACTGGCAAGATTATTCACCAATCTGTCTAATTCACGATAAGTTATTTCCCGGTCTTCAAAGATAAGTGCTACTTTGTCAGGATATTTAGCAACTGTATTCCTAAATAATTCATTAAGGTCATTGGGCCTGTCTTTAAAAACATAGTTTTCTCTACCGTGTACTATCTGTCTAGTAATCTTATCGGTTATTTCTTTCGGCCAGCCTACTTTAGTTCCATCTACATACATATTACATCCTCCTCGTTAAAGTTTAATATTGTATTAGATATATTTCAGCCAAATAGCCCTTTATAGCGGTATAACTCCACAAAGTTCAATTTCTTATTTGCTGTTTAAACTATTTTTCGAGAGGGAATGTCTTGCCATTTATAAATGGGTCGTGACCTGGTAAGATACGCTTACGACTTCCAGCAATTATTATTGCAATTTGCATACCATATTCTTCATTAGCCTAAATAACCTATTTATCACGTCCTATTGTGTTTCAAAAAGGGACAAATATTGTAGCAATTATTAGGAAAAATGTAACTTAACTTTCTGCGGCACTATTTAAAGGTTAAATTAAACAAATATCTGCAATAAAAAATCACCCTGCCAAGGGTGACCAAACAGTTTAAGATAGTGGCTATCTCTTGCGGGGCGGCATGGTAGCCGTCCCCTACTTCAGGTGTCAAAACTGTTTAAGGTAGCGGCTAACCCCCGATTCCGCCAATCAATTGGTTGAAAGATGGGCTAACAATCCTTTAACGTAACCCGAGGGCCTTTTTCAAACAAACACTCTATAAGCTCAGCCTCGGTACGCATCCCTATCAAGTGGTGTTTTTCATCAATAACCACTACCAGCAAGTAGCGATTTGGTTGACAGGATTCGAGAATGCTTTTAACCATTGTGTTTTCCGTGCTGACCACTTGAAGGGAGGGCAGAAAACCTTTGCGAGCTAATTCGCCTTTTTTGTAAACTAAAAAGCGCATAAAGGCATAAACCATTAATTTTGCTTCCCTGCGGGCTGCCCAAAAAAGGAACACCCCCAAAACTATAAAATTTATACCGATATGGTAACTCCAGATAAGGTATCCTCCCCCGGCTATCATTAAAGCCCCTATGATTTCTCCTACCAAAGCAGCATCACGAGTAGACTTTTTATAGCCCCGGTAAGGGGATAATAAAGCCCGCAAAACCCTTCCTCCATCCAGGGGTAGTGCCGGCAGGAGGTTAATACATCCCAAAAGAAGGTTAACTTTAACCAGTATATCCAAAGTAGTGTAGTTGATTTTTAGAGGCAGAAAATAAAAAATTGCTGCCATAGACAGGCTAATTATTGGTCCTGCCAAGGCAACATATATTTCCTTATCCGGATCTAGTCCGGTGAAATCTTCTATCTTTGCCTGTCCCCCAAAAGGGAGAATATAAATCTCTGCTATTTTTAGCCCCATGATTTTAGCCATAATACCATGGGCCACTTCATGAACCAGGACTGATAACAGCACAACCATTATTTCTCGAGCCAGCCCCAGGTAAACATAAATAATACATAACAATATAAAGAGAGGATTTACGGTAATCTGAACTTCAGCCAGTTTACCTAGTCGCATTATTCAAAAAGATAATTTATGTTAAGGGGTCCATCCTGGTTACGCATCTCCAAATATAACATAGCGTTGGATTTTCCTAAAATATCATCCAGGTCAACTATATCCTTTTCCTCTACGAAAACCTCCTTTAACCCACTATAAATAGAACAAAGCTGGTCATTATGCTGCAGAATTAAAGTTCTTCCATTATTATCCTCGGAAATTGTCTCAACTTGACCGGCCATCAATGGCTTAACCATAGTGTTTTCCTTAACCTTAAGGCTAAGTCCGGGATAAAAACTTTGTTTTTTTACTGTCGGATCCCAGTACCATCCATATTTTTGGACTAGCTCGATATATTCACAGGGAGTTTGCATAGTAACATTTCCCGATACGGGTATCAAACTTTCGCTTTGCTTTATATTTTGAGCAAAGGTTGCTATTTTTTCCTCTATATCGTAATCTTTTAAAATATATGCGATTACCGGTTCCACTATTTCCCGGCTACCATTGTTTGATTGCATAGCTACCCCTGCCAAAGCCGCTAGAAAGATAGCTATTAACATACGAGCTTTAAAACTCTGTAACAATTGCTTCACCTCAAATCACATACTTGTACCCGATTTTTTATAAATATATATTTTCCCACCACATTTTATGCCATAGATATTAAACATAAGGGGACGGTTTTGTTGTGTCGTTAATAACGATACAACAAAACCGTCCCCTTGTGATCTAAACATCTATTTATTCATTCTTAACCTCATAATCTACATCGGTATATTCTTGCGGTGGGCGGGATTTTTTAATCAACATTTGGTAAATCCCTGGTGGAATAAACTGAACTGACAAATTTATGATATTCTCCATAAGAGCTAGTAAATCTTTGTCGCCGTCCCAATAGGATAATAATTTATCATGGCTCACGCTGTCCATCAACCTTTTTAAAACAAGTGCCAGCAGTAGAAGATCATCTAATTGACCAAGAAAAGGTATTACATCAGGAAGGAAATCCCAAGGAGAAAGCACATAGGCTATTGTCCCCAGCAATAGTACCCGGTCAGTCTTACTAACATTAACATCCTGGGACAAACGGTAAACCAATTTTAATAAATTAGGAATAAAAAGGAGACTTTCTTTAATTGTAGTCTTAGCCGCATTTTGATTTTCATATTCAGCCATATTAATGCACCCCCTTATACCTAGTATATCTCAACAGTTAAAAAACTATTTTTTTGCCGCGAATATTAATATTTAAGATAATACCTACCGCAATTAAATTGGTAAGCATCGAGCTTCCTCCGTAGCTAAGAAATGGCAATGGTATACCGGTAACAGGCATTAAACCAATGGACATACCAATACTCTCAAAAATATGAAACAACCACATAGCTGTAATACCCAAAATTATAAGTGTGCCATAATATTCCTTGGCATTAAAACTAATATTAATAGCCCTTAGTATTATTATTCCATAAAGCAGAATAACAAAAGCGCCCCCTAAGAATCCCAGTTCCTCACCTATAACTGCATAGATAAAATCAGTATGGTGTTCAGGCAGGAAGTTTAACTGCACCTGGGTACCATTAAAGAGACCCTTGCCTGTAAGCCCCCCTGACCCAATTGCTATTAGGGATTGAATGGTGTTCCATCCCGGGCCTCTGCCCCCCTGTCCATCATTATAAGGATCAAGAAATACAATCAAGCGCTTTAGTTGATAATCTTCTAAAGGTAATGGCAGGCCCAACTGAAAATGTGCCCATAATAATACTGCCAATAGCCCTAAAGCTGATAATAAAAGAATAATAAGTATTTTAGGATTAGCTCCGGCAGCATACATCATTACCAGCGTGATAGCTATATACACCAACGCAGTACCTAAATCAGGCTGTAACATTATTAATATAAACGGCAAACCCATATAGACAAAACAAGGTAGCATCTGGGACAAAGTATTAAGCTCACCTTTGCGATTATTTAAAAAATCAGCAAAAGCTAAAATCAATAGGATTTTGGTAAACTCCGCCGGCTGTATCGCAGGTAATGGTCCTATACTAATCCACCCGGTAGTACCTCTAACCTCTTCCCCTAATACCAGAACCATAATTAACAAAAAAAGAGCAAGACCGTATAATACCCAGCTATATCTATGCAATTCGGTATAATCATAGCGAAGAATAAGGATTATGACTATAATACCCAAAAATATGGTAAGTACCTGTTTCTTTAAGTAAAAGTAGGGATCACTGGAAATACTGCTGCTAGCACTAGCAAGAACTATCAAGCCAAAAACTAATAAAATTAGGAGGGTTATTAAGAAGGTTTTATCGATAAATTTCAAACGTTTTATTTCCAAATTGCTCTGACCTCCCTGTCCATTATAAGGCTTACGAAAATAAAGTGTCTAGCTTACAGGGAGGAGGATTATTTACCAATAAAATAAACCCGTTGTTAAAACCGGGTTTATTATAATAAAACTATTTTTAACCAACTGCTCTTTTAAAACCCTTAACCGGGATGCTAGCTACCAGGGCAATAGAGTCATCTTCATTTTCAAGTTCTACAGACAACGCATCCTCGTCTATATCTAAATACTGCCTAATAACCGTTATCAAATCCTCTTTAAGTTGATTCAAAAAATCAGGAGTTACTGTAGCTCTATCATGAACTAGTACCAGGCGCAGTCTTTCCCGGGCAACCTCTTTGCTGGCAACGGTTTCCCTCTGAAATAATCTGGCGATTATATCTAGTAAAGCCATAGCTCCCCTCCTTACCTGGCTAATTTTAGAATTCTCTTAAACCTATCGACAAATTTTATATTATCTTCATCAATAGACATTATGGCTACTTTTTCTCCATCGAGCCGTCTGGCAATACGGCGATAAGCTCCGCCTGCACGAGAAGTAGGTTCCAACACTGCGGGCTCCCCACGATTTGTAGATACTACGATAGATTCATCCTCAGGTACTACCCCCAGCAATTCTATGGAGAGTATATCCAATATATCATCTACATCCATCATGTCTCCTCTTTTTACCATCTTACTGCGCAACCGGTTAATAATAAGCTTAGCATTATTAAGACCACTAGCTTCTAACAAACCTATAATACGGTCGGCATCACGCACCGATGATACCTCTGGAGTAGCAACCACGATGGCATCATCTGCTCCAGCAACAGCATTTTTAAACCCCTGTTCAATCCCAGCCGGACAGTCCACCAGAATGTAATCAAACTCCTTGCGAAGTTCATTGGTTAGACTTTTCATCTGGTGAGGGCTAACCGCGGTTTTGTCCTTCGTTTGCGCAGCAGGCAATAAATATAGCCCATCAAGTCGCTTATCTTTAATTAAGGCCTGTTTAAGTTTACAGTTTCCATTTACTACATCCACAATATCGAAGACAATCCGATTTTCCAGTCCCATTACCACATCTAGATTTCTGAGTCCAATGTCGGTGTCAATCATAACTACACTTTTTCCCATCATAGCCAAAGCGGTACCTAGATTGGCTGTGGTTGTAGTTTTGCCCACTCCACCCTTTCCGGAAGTAATGACTACTACTCTACTTTTCATCTCCAATCCTCCAATCATATTTTTAACTTCTCAATCACTACTCTTCCAGCTCTAATACGAGCTGTTTCTGGCGTCGGCACTATGATTACCTCACCATCAGGTGGGCGGGTAATGTGGTTGGCAATCCTTAGCTGAACCGGGCATAAACGGTAGGCGCTTATTATTGCGCGCTCATCACCAAATGCCCCTGCATGAGCCATCCCTTTTAAAGCCCCCATGACTACAATATTACCTCCGGCAACAACCTCCGCTCCCGGGTTTATATCGCCCAGTACGACCATATTACCTTCACAAAAAACCTTCTGCCCGGACCTAAGGTGCCTACAAATAAGGGTGGTATCACTGTACTGGGGCATATCCGCAAAAGGATGATCCTCTTCCTCCTGTTCAGCAGGAGATCCGTTAGTCTTCAACTCTTTCAAATGTAAACCATGCTCCAGCAATATCTCTTCAATTTCTTTTACCTGTTTCTTGCTAAGTTTCTTGTTGCCAATATCCAGTGAGACCGCGGTTCCGAGCGAGTAGCCACCATTTTTTTGCAGTTTCTTTTTCAATTGACTTTTAATCTCAAAAAAAGTATTAAATGCTCTCAGATCTAATCTGATATGCTCACTAACCTTTTTAAGTACTGCTGACAATGCATACCCCCCCAAACATAAAGCTACCTAAGCAATATATTCGTCTTTCTATTATTGTTATTTTTTTCCTGCAATGAAAAAAAACAAATGAGGAGGGCTTTTAGCTAATCTCCTCATTTTCAGTCGTATTGCCAGCACAAAATTCACTTAATTTTCGCAGGGGAATTCGACATAAAAGTTAATAATGGACACAGATAACACAGGTCCTTCGGACACACAGAATAACACAGATTTTTTAACTGGGAAGCATGAGGAACACAATAACTAAGTGCCTAATAGCCGCATCCTTATTAGTTATTAATTGTTTGACCATGTGTAAAGATAACTCGTATGAATAACTTATAAGCTGTGGCGTCAATTTTCTAAATTTCCATGATTCGGTTGTTTCTGGCAATTTGAATAGATTTCATTACGTAAAAGGCAATAGAATGATTAACAATAACTCCATCAGGTAAATTGTTAAAACTATTATTAAGCAGTCTAGAATAGTTTTGTTTATCACTACGTAATTCGTCAATAAGGTCCGCGGTTATAAAGGAGTTGATTATCTTTTCATACCTCGCATAGTAATATCCACTATAGTTAATGCTTTACGATGTTGCAAAATACATCTTTAGAGTATATGGACTATTACATAAATTACAGACCACAAAAGAAACTTGAAGGTGTCCCCCCAAGCTTATATAAAAGTATTTGTTTGACTACATAAAAAATACATCATTTTTAACCGTACCCAAATTGTCTACCGTTAGGGGGGCACTCCAAACCCGTTCACCCGGATTGCCTCCTGCAAAAATATTAAAACCCTGCCTTTTGTTGGCAGGGTGATTTGGTTGAACTTAGATCTTAATTTTTTTATAGAGCAAATTCCATTTTTCCAAATCGTTATAAGCCTTAAGAATTTCTTGATCGCTAAATTTCGGGGATTTGGCCTTTTTTATTTCATCAATTATTTGATGCTGGTCAAAAACGCCATTTACATTTTTGAATTTAAAATCAATGAAATGGGTTGTAGCGTAGATTTCCAAGCATCTAGGACTCATACTGCCAAATTTCTCAATCAATTCCTTAAACTGAGCCGAGTAGGCCTTCGGAATAGTAAGCTTGTCCTTAGTTGCAGTTGATAAAAAGTATGAATAAGAGCCAGGGATATTGTTTAGGAATCCTTGGTTTATCAGCTCATTCATTTCATCAGCTACCTCTTGGCTGTAAGGTCCATAATAATGCATATTATACGCTTTTCCTAAAGGAATGCCTAATACTTGTGCAAAATATACCAGCTTTTGAAACGCCTTCTTTCCTTTCACCTCCCCGAGCTTGCCCACCAGGCAACCGGCAAATTGCCTTAGATTCATTTTGTAAACCTCCTTTTAATTAATCATTCATATACTTTTTTAGCCGTTCTTTCTGTTTTTTCGTTTCTTGATCTACATATGCTTTCGCTTCCAGCAGCTTATCAAGATATTCATCATAATCCTCATAGAACTTTTGATGGCAAAAATTTCGAACCTCATCCCGATGTTCTTCTGTAGTATATACTCTTAAAACGTTAATTTTCTTGCCAGAGACCGATGCCAATGGTACAGAAATATTTTGTATCGGAAATACTCTGCCTGTAAACTTATCAACAACAGGAATGGCCGGTAATTTTTCATCGTTCTCCTCAGCTTCATTGTTACCTTCTGCCTCTTCCAAAAATTTTTTAATGTCTATTAATGTTTTGGCGGTTTTCCCTTTGGCTTGGTCCATGTATAGTTCTATTTTTCCTTCATAATTCTCTTCAACTTGTTGCATAACCCAGGCTATCCGGTCTTTTTCCTCATCCACTTCCTGGAGAGGCTTGGAAACAAAAGCCTCTTTTAGGTAAGGCCTGCAGAAATATGCCTTTACCCAACTACTACTTGTCCCTTCCGATCTAAAACTTTCCATAATCTTTATATCATGGATCTTTAGATATTCATTCAAATCGGTGGGATAGCCGAAAGGGTACATTTCCTTTAAGGCCTTGGATACATAGTAATCATAAATTCTTCTTGTTTTATGGAAATACACTTGAAGAAACATCCAATACCTAGCAAACACAAATTCTTCAACGACATGGACACCATCAGAACCAACTCCCAACTGCCACTGATCATATTTACTACAACAAATTGTCAGGGAATTAATAAGCTTCTCGATATCATAAACTCCATACTGAACACCACAATAGTGAGAATCCCTTAACAAGTAATCCATTTTGTCTGCATCCAACTGACCACTAATTAATTCATCAATGAACCTATGATGCCTATCCGTTGATTGACCAAGAAAAACCGTCAAGACATCATTTGCTTTTACATCTAAATCTTTAAAATTCTTTTCAATTTTTCCCCCCAGCAGATCACGAACAATTAAACGGGAATAGACTTCATGTCCGGTTCTTTCTTGATTATCTACATCATTCATTTTTTTAAACAAACCATATTCTTCGTTTTCCCCAACATGGGAAAATGGGCCATGCCTTATATCATGAAGTAAAGCAGCAATTCTGGCTATTTGTTTATACTTTTTAAATTCATCTTCATTCCATATGGTTCTCAGCTTTGAAGCAGGTTGATTCCAAATAGCATCAAAGACTCGCCCGACAATATGCATTACTCCGATACTGTGGCCGAAACGACTATGCTCAGCGCCATGGTAGATTTTGTATGATGTGCCTAATTGTTTAATATTTCTCAGTCTTTGAAAAGGTTCGGAATCAATTAGTAGCTTTTCTGCTTTGTTCACTGGAATTAAACCATGAATAGGGTCCCTAAATTCATAATTATAAGCAAGCATATTCTCTAAAGTACCCATGGTCTCCCCCTATAAATAGACCTTTTAGTCCTCTTGGTAGCCGCCATAATAATAAATACCATCCATTCCTATTTCCCACCTTTGGGAATAATGTTACAAATTTTTATTATCAAAAACTATCTAGTATTATGTGTGCTTTATAAAATAGATTTAAAAATTACTACAGCTCCCTTCTAATTCACCATCTTTGCCACCTCGAAAAAAAATTTTATTGGCCTCTGAAATTCTGTATACTTAAATATATTTGATTATAAAAAGGAAAATCCTTTAGAATCTAGTTATTTTTTACAACAACACTCTTTGTTTTACTTCAGGGTAGGCCTGTTTTAGGTCAATGCGTAGCCATCTAGAAGCCACCCGAGCTGCCGCCTGGTAGTGGTAATCATTTCCTTGTTAATGCTCGGTTATTTAAAAGTACCTTTTTCCAATCGACGGTAGTACAGCCAAAAACCATTATGCTCCCGGTGCAGGATTTTTAGCTTGTCACGCCTGCGGTTTCAGATGACAAAATGAGCTGAAGAAAAAGGGGCAAGCCCTAATCCTTTCTTTGACCAGGACGGCAAGGGAGTCAATGGATTTGATGATTAATACCCCTAAGCATCACATGATAAATCCCAGTGCTGCTTTTCTCCCTCGCTGCCCTTGCCATTTTTTCACCCCTGGGGAAAATAACAAGAAGCTCTTGCATTTGGTATTCAGCTAGATGCGCTCTTTAGTTGTATTGAGCTTCAATCAGCCTTTTACAAGAAATAAATACGAAACTTGAGCAGTAGGAAGTTGAAATTGAAGTGTTATCTACAGAAATCCCTGAAGTAGAGCTACTTGAAAGCATACCAGGAATAGGTATTAAACTAGCTACTACCAATGCTACTGAAATTGGAGATATCAATAGATTCAAGACTTCAAAACAATTAGTTGCCCGCTGTAGTATTGGCCCTTCTGTCAAACAACGTGGAAATTTTACTGGTACTAAAAACAAATTTACTAAGCGCGTTCCCTTATGTACGTAAGGCACTTTACTAAGCTGCAACAGTAGCTATTAGGAAATCCCACAAAGGTAATTGTGTAAATTCAGTAATTTATGGATACTATCAGCAATAAAGAAAAGTAAGACGAAGAAACAGGCGCTGGGAGCTGTAATGAATAAGCTGGTACATATCATGTTTTTCGTGCTGAAGAATAAGCGAACCTTCATATTGATTGTGCCAGAAAAGCACAAAAAATTATATGCAGCCGGAAAGTTACCAGCTGCATAACCAGCTGCATAAATAAAAAATTTAATTTATTAGGAACTCCTTATAATACAAGGGGTAGGTTGCTCATTTTTAATAATAAGTTTTAGAGACTTGACTTCAGTTAGCTGGTCTTTGTGTTCCCCTTCCTTATTTCCTCTTTCTCTTGCGTTTCAATAAGCGGGCGGTATCAAGATGAGAGCTTTGGGTTTCATTTACTTTAGCACTGCCATGTAAAACAGCCTCCAGTTTAGTATTTTCGTTGGTTGAAGAAAGCAGTGACGAATTTTCACCGCGACCATCATCCGTTATAAGCGTTTCTCTTTGTTGCTTCACGACTTGTTTGCGTTGCTGTAAGCGGCTGAAAGTAGGGGACAGGGATTTTTGAAGGTCACCATCGCTCTTTCCCTTAAAGTAAGTTCGCACTTTATTTATGTCAACCCGTTGTAGATTAAGACGACGAGCTGCAATATCCAAGGGTAAGAGACAGGCAGCAAAAATCAGAAGCCAGGGCCAAAGCTCCACGCTTCCTTTTAAAGGAGGTAAATTGTCCGCAAAAGCCTCCCCAGGCTCTAAGATAATACTTCCCCCACCAATAGCTGCCACCTGTTTTAAAAAAGACTCATCCTGATTGATGTTACTATATTCGGGTGAATAAGATAAAGCCGCACCTCCGCTAACACTGCCTATAACGTCGTCTCCTCTTTTCTGCACCACATTGATTAGATAAACTCCAGGTTCCTGAGCCTTAAAACTGCCGGCATAAATCCCCGGGGCTACGGGCTGTAAATCAAGCTGCTGGCTTTTAAGGTCAGGAGTTATTATGCGTGCCTGGTTTAACACTGCTGCAGCTGTTAAATAATCAGATTCTACTTTGATATATCCTTTTCCGCCTTCAATATAGGCTTCCATCTGCAGGCTGCTATCCTGGGCGCGGGGGAGAACCCAGGAAATAATATTACCCCAGAAACGGTTATATCCTTCCCAACCAACCCAATTCGCTGCCCAGCGATTACCGGCATCACTGGTAAAAGCTAAAGAACGCCCCAGCCCATACTGCCAGCCTGCCAGGATGGGATCCCCTCGATGGCTGGCTAGTACCATTTGCGCCGCATTCTTAATGCTACTGGCTACATAACCATGTAATTGGGGAACAGCGTTAATCCCCTGTAATAACTCGCTACCAGCCATTTTAACTGGGGCGAAAGGTTCTTCTACCAGGTAGCTGCGCAAAGCGGTAATAGTTTCTTTGGTAAATATGCGGGGAATATTATCAGCCTGGTTAGTATAATAGTAGCGGCCTTGCCCCCACTCAGCCAGGCTTTCCAAAAGGCCGGTATCTGCGCCATCGCCAACTGCTACCGTAGACAGGGTGATCCCTGCTTTCTCCATCCTGCGCGTAAGATAATAATAATCCCCGCTTGTTGCCGATTGACCATCAGAAAGCAAAATAATATGTTTATACTTGGTATCCACGTCCTTTAAGGTTTCATAAGCCAGGGCTAGAGCCGGGTAAATACTGGTCCCGCCATCAGCCCGCAGGGTAGCGATATCATCCTGAATAGCAGCCAAATCGTCCACCTTGCGCATCTTAATTACCCATTTAGCAACACTATCAAAAGCTAAGACCCCAATTTGATCCATTGGACCCAAAACCTCGGTAGCTTGCACTGCTGCCTCCCGGGCTAAATCAATCTTAGCATAGCCCCCGGCCTCATCTGACATACTGCCTGACTTGTCTATTACCAGCATTAAACCCAGACTGGGAATTTCTTTTTGCCCTCGCAGATCCATATTAACCGGTAAAGCCTTTTCTATTGGTGTCTTAAAATAACCTCCCGGCCCAAAACTCTGGTCACCGCCCACCATTATAAGGCCCATCCCCATATTCTGTACGGCCAGGTTTATTGCCTCCATTTGGGAAGTACTGAGTGATTGGGCGGGGACATTACATAATACTACCGCCGCGTAACGTTGCAGTTCATCAATATTGCCAGGAAACTTATAAGGCGAAATCACCCGGTTATTAATATGCAAAGAATCAAGGGCTGCAGCAATAGAAGCAGCTTCTCCTGGTAATCCCTCAACCACAAGAATGGTAGGAGAACCTGCCACCATGGTAAAAGCATGAGCAACATTATTTTCCGCTATGCTATCCTGGTTAAATTCGGCCAAAACTTCAAAAGTATGAAAGCCGCTTTCCTCAATCATGGCCGAACAGCTAAAGGAATTCGCGCCGGGATTAACCTGACTATTCAATTCTCCTATAACTATTCCGTCCTGGAATATACGCAAAAGCATAGGTGTAGTAACATTACTATTTATATTAACGGTTACATTAAACCTTTCTCCCGGGTATAGGCGCTCAGGCAAACTCATGGATTTAACCCAGGCCTCTGGTTCATCCTCCCTATAAATAGGCATTACATCTACTCTAACCCCTTTACTTGCCAAAAACTCAGTTTCTTTTAATAAATCACCACTATTTTCTAAGCCGTCGGAAATTAATACCACCCTTCTAAGTGAGTCCTCGGGCATAAGTGCATCAGCCAGTTTTAGGCCTCCCCCGGGATTGGAATAATTCCTATCCACTATGCTTTCCAGGTGGTTAAATTCCAAGTCGGTTACCAACGACTGATCAACCCGGGCTTCCTGCCCAAACAAAACTACTGCTGCTTTATCATCTGGTTTCTTGCTTAACAATGCCTGGTTAATAAACTCTTCCGCCTGCTCTCTAGCCTTCTCAAAACTAGCCGAACCGTCAACTACAAAGACTACACTTTGATTAACCAGGGGAAAGCGAAATGCAAGACCTGCCAGGGCCAAAAGCAAACAAAGTAATAGGCTTATCCTTAAGCTTATAATCAAATTGCGCCTTAATCGCGGGAGATGTTGGCTTTTCCTGTACCACAAGTAAACGGGATAAAGCAAAAACGGTAAAAAAAGCAGTAAGAAGGGATGTTGGAGACTAATAGCCACGGCGATACACCTCCCATTCCAGAAGGAGTACTCCTATAATAATAATTACTAAATAAGGCCATAATTCTCGGTTAGTCCAATTCTTCTCCTGCTGTTTCTGAGTCTCAATCCCCACAATACTTCGCGGGCTAATAGCAGATTCCAATACATTCCCATAATTCTTTACTACTGGTACGGTTAGATCCTTATTATTAAACACTTGGACAAACCGGTAAGGTCCCGGCTTTATGGTAGTGTAAGTTGAGGGGAATGGCGGCAGAAATCTTTCCTGGCTGCCATCCGGATGTTCTAAGATAAGTTCTGTAGTTTCCGGTAAAGGAGTAAATTTATATTCATTTCCCCTTATAACCGTAGAATAATCCTGCCTTTCAGGAAGCAGCCAGTTTACTAGATTATTTATTAAAATAGGAAACCCAGTCTGTAGGGGAATGTTGCTTTCGTGCAAATCAAATCCAAACACCGCCATCCGCTGACCTGAATTTTCCCCAGCCCTTAGCAAAGATTGGCCTTCATAATCAAGCAGGCTTTTACAATTACCTGTAATTGATAAACTACGGGCAGCAGCTATTTGCCAGCCATTTACATCCACATAGCGTAAAAGGCTCTCCTCCTGGTGCGCATTGACGGAAGATATGTTATTGAAAATTCCATTTATTTTAATAAACTCATGACCGGGGGGAGGGTTTAATACCATAATAGGCGTATGGGGAAGCTCGGGCGGTAACCAGCCATCGAAGATATAAAAGCTATAGTCTTCATCGGTAGAAAGGTAATGGGAAGGTACAGTTTTATATAACTCCAAAGCATCGCAAAGGGCTAAGGCTTTTTCCAAGAAGATGTTTCCTTCAGTAACTAATAAAGCCCGGTAAGGTTCTGGAGTCTGGGCAACAGCCCAAACCTGATTATCCTGCGGATACGCATCTTTTCTTAAGAGGCGGGCTTCGATGATATCTACAGCGACCGGAAGATTTTCCCAGATTACATCTTGCATTTCTCCGGGTTTTAGCTCAATCTTCTTAACATCTAAGAGCAGGTCACCAGACCGTAACTCTATTTCACTTTCTATAGCCTTAGAACTGAAGTTTTGCACCCGGGCCAGGGTATAAATTTGCTTATTTAGCTTACGTGTAGCCAAAGTAGTTATGCCTACATTGTCCTCACTTTGGCCGATTAACTCTACTTTAACAGGGCAGGATAGTTTTATTTCCCCTGCAAGCGGCAAAACTCCGCCATCAGTTAAGATGAGCAAGGAAATATTTTTATCGTTTTTTAACATGGCAGTGACAATAGATAAGCTTTGCTCTAAATTGGCACTGCCCGGGGAAAGGTCAATTCCTTCTATAACCTGTTGCAGCGCCGCACCATCCCGGCTGGCTGATATCAGTACTTCTGGCTTTTCTGCCATAGCAATAATGGTCATGCAATCATCCGGGCCCAGCTCAGCAGCTAATTTTCTTGCCTGGCGCCGGGCTTCTTCCCAACGTGAGGGGGATACATCAGTTGCCGCCATACTGGCGGAACAATCTAACACAACCACCAAATGGCGGGCACTGTTTTCTGCCACAGGCAAGTAAGGGCGGGCGATAGCTAGCACCAGCAGAGCTGCCGCTATTAGCTGCAAAAATAGCAGCAGGTTCTTCTTCAGGCGCTGCCAGGGATTACTGGCTTCAATATCCCTTAATACCTGCTCCCAAAGAAAGGTGCTGGATATGACCAAGTCCTCCCGCCGCGGTTTCAGGAGATAGAGTAGTATTATAATTGGTATTATCAGGGCAAACCCTAACCCAGCCAGATTAAAAAACTGCAAAATATCTTCTCCTCAAGTTCATCTTCTCCCCAATATTCCCGCAGCAGGTAAGCTGCGCAGGATAATTTCCTCCAGGGGCTGGGCTGAACTGATTTGCCCAAATCCCATGTTATGTTTATGGCAAAAGTCGCGTATTTCGGCAGTAAACTGTTGCAACTTTTGCTGATAAGCTTTCAATACCAGCGGAGTTAAAGTTGCCTCCCGCGCCTCCCCCGTCTCACAATCAACCAGACGAAAATTCCCATTTAATTCCGGGTTTAATTCTTCTGGTGCCAGTATTTGCAGGACTATTACATCTTGTTTTAAATACTGCAGGTACTTTAATCCTTCCACATAGCCATTAGGGCTCAAAAAATCCGAAATCACCACCGCCATACCTGCTCCTTGGGCAAAGCGTCCAAATTCCTTTAAAGACTGGTTTAAATCGGTTGTGCCGCCCCCAGCTAAAGCGGCTATAAAATCCCATACCCTGGGAAGAGAGCCTCTTCCCCTGACCGGAGGTAAAAATGCCCCTAAATGATCCGCACAGGAAGCTATTGCTACCCGGTCAAAACTATTAAGCGCCAGATAAGCTAAAGCTGCGGCTATTTTTCGGGCAACTATAGCCTTAGAAGGTTCACCCCAATCCATGGATTGGCTTAAGTCCAGGAAAAGGTTCAGCAAAAGATCCTGTTCTTCCATAAACAGTTTTAAAAACAGGCGCTCAGTACGGGCATAGGCATTCCAGTCAATATGGCGGAAATCATCACCGCTGGCATAGCTGCGAAAATCAGCAAATTCCACCGAACTTCCCTTATTAGGCGAACGCCGCTCTCCGCTATACCTGCCCGCTAAAATTTTTCTCCCCTGCAAGGCCAACCTCTCCAGGCTAGCTAAAAACTGTTGATCGAAAATACTGTTCATATATGTACCTGCTATTCATTATCAGACACTGAGTACACTGATATTTATGATTAACACTGATTTTGTTTTAGGTATAATTTTAGGTAATCTACCGCGAAAACTCCTAAATGTATGAAAATGAGTGCTAATAATTAGGCAATGACCCAAATGTTATTATAAAAAATAAAAAATTCAGTGTGATTCATAATATTCAGTGTCCATCAGTGTCTATTTCCTTACTATATTCTGTAATATATCTTTTATCAGCTGATCCGTACTCAGCCCCTCGGCTTCTCCTTCGAAATTGAGGAAAAAGCGGTGGCGCAGGGCTGGGTAAGCTAGAACTTCAATATCCTCGAAAGCCACATTATACCTGCCTTCCATCAATGCACGCACCTTACCGGCAGCAATTAGAGCCTGTCCCCCGCGAGGAGAAGCACCATAACGCACATACTGGCGTACACTATCAGGAGCATACACACTTTTCGGATGGGTGGCCAGGATTACCCGGGTAGCCATCTGCAAGACCGGCTCCGCTACCGGAACTTCACGGGCCAGAGCAATCATTTCTATAATAGTCTCTTTATCTGCAATCGGTCGCAATTCAGGCATTTCATTGCTAGTTGTGCGGTTAATTATGCTGCTTAATTCGTTTTCCTCCGGATATTTAACTAATAGTTTAAAAAGAAAGCGATCCAACTGGGCTTCCGGCAAAGGGTAGGTCCCTTCCATTTCCAGTGGATTCTGGGTAGCCAGTACAAAAAAAGGCTGCGGCAAAGCCCTGGTTTTACGTCCCACCGTAACGGTTTTCTCCTGCATCGCCTCTAGCAAGGCGCTTTGCGTCTTGGGGGTTGCCCGGTTAATCTCATCGGCAAGAACGATATTGGCAAATATTGGCCCGGGTTGAAAGCTGAAATGCCTTTTGCCCTCGTCATCCTCGCTTATTATATTCGTCCCTGCTATGTCAGCGGGCATTAAGTCAGGAGTAAATTGTATGCGGCTGAATTGTAAGGATAAGACCTGGCTGATGGTACGGACCAGCATGGTTTTTCCTAACCCCGGCACCCCCTCTAAGAGGATGTTACCTCCAGCTAAGAGGCATATTAAGGTCTCCCGGATTATGTCTTTTTGACCCACCATAAGCCGACCTATCTCCGCTTCTATCGCCTCAACCATCCGGGCAAAATCATCAACTTGCATATGTACATCCTCCTATATCCATAATCGAGAAAGGTAATGAATAGACACAGATAACACTGGTCCTTTGGACACACAGATTAGCACAGTATTTATATTTTCCGTAATATTATCCGTAGCGGAAGCTTTAGCTTCCGTTATTATTTATTTCGGGCACTGAAATTATTTGAGCTTCGTAGCGGAACACTACTTCTCTACTGCTCGTAGCGGAAACTTAAGTTTCCGCTATTATGCCTAATCAAGTACATTTGATTATTATTTTGCAAGCGGGCGGGCATGGAAACCCGCCCCTACATATATGGTAGGAGCTTAGTTTTCGCGGAGACTAAAGTCTCCGCTACGAATTTTACTCCGCTACATATTATACATATTTTCCGTAGCGGAAACTTAAGTTTCGCTACATGGGAAAAAAGCTACATATGGAAAGGGACTTAAGTTTATACTACATAGGTAAAATTATCTTGATAAATATACTAATCTTCTAATTCTCGCGGAGACTAAAGTCTCCGCTACGAGTGCTCAGACACCAGAATTAAAAATTTATAAAAATCAGTGTTATTCATAAGAAATCAGTGTTCTTCGGTGTCAAAAAACTGTGTCGCTCTGTGCGCCCGTAGGGCCTGAGTAATCTGTGTCCATTCCCATTAATTCCCCTCCAGCGACGTGAAGTAGTCACGCACCAGGTCTTTGGTTGCTGCGGGTATGATGCTGCGGTTTAGGGATTCCTGGACTGCCTGGCTGTATTTCCCTAAGACTTGTTGGTAGGGTAACATACTGTCTGTTATAATATCGGGATTTTCTACAGCTACAGTCTGCTGGGGGCCGCTGCCTTCCTGGCCTCTTACATAGGAATTGTCCCCTGTTCTTCCTAGATAGGAAGGATCATATATTTTTTCATATTCTCCGCTATTAATGCCGGCTGGCTCAATGCCTCCCGCCGGGCCGGAGGAAGAGTTAGCCCTTGTAACCGGATTATTCTGGTTACCACTGCCGGTACTGGCACCAGCAGCACCTGCACCTTGACCAGTTCCCTGCCCACTGTTTCCTGTTGCGCTTCCTCCTCCCGAGAAAGTACTACTTACCTGTCAGGTACCGTTACCCCCAGGTGCATTACAAGCCGGGTGCCCGCAGTTAGCAGTGGTAGAGGCTACACTGCCGCTATTGCCGCTGCTGGCAGCCGAGGCAATTGCTGTTCGTGCTGATTGCAAAGCCATTTGTGCCTGCTGCAGATCCCGATTGGCCATAGCCTGTGCACTCATCTGCCCCAGCATTCCTCCCAGAGCAGCTAACTCTGACCTCGAAGTACGCGCTGTACCACTATTCAGAGCCTTAGCTATCGAGTTTAATTGCCCCTTAAGCCTGACATCAGTAATATCGGCGGCGGCATCGTTTAGACTAGAGGCCATTTTCTGCCGCTCAGCCCCGGAGAGTCTCTCCATTTTATCAGCCAGATCAGCAAAGCTTTTTTCTATTTCCCGGCTATCACCTTGAGCCAGCTTTTCCCCGACCCTCCTGCTGATTTCTTCCTGTTTAAGAGCCTGAGAAAGCCTACTAAGATCGCGCTCTAAACTATCCGCCTCATTTAAACTCAGTTTTTTTAATTCTTCTTCCGTACTCGCCAGAGACCTCATGGCTTGTTCCTGCTTTTTAGAGGACTGCAATCTTTGCTGTAAATCCGCCAATAAATCAATTGCTTCTTCGCGCTTTGGGGAAGGGGCTATGGCATTTTTCTTACGCAATTGATTTATAAGCTTTTCCACCTGTTTTTCCTGCTGCTTAATAACCTCGCGAACGGCTATTTGCCGCTTTACTTCCTCTTGCTGTGGATTGGGCATTACCTGCAATACCAGTAATAACACAGTTAAAACAGCTATTACTTTAACTTCTAATTGGGGAATAGATAAGCGGCAACTAGAGGCTATATCGAAAGTTCTCAAATGATGTAAGGCGTCTTCCTTCTGCCGACGCTGCATATTACTTGAGGAAGAAGTTTCCGAAAACTCCAGGGCTGTAATTAATCTTTCTTTTAACCCTTTGCGGTCAACCATTGCGGCTGCTGCCCATATTCCAGGACGCAAAATGGCAGCTATAAGCATTGATATGACAATAATTATTCCAGCACTAAGCCAACAGTAGAAGGTAACATCAACCCAGGGTCTGATAAAAGAATAAGCAAGCAGAAATAATGATACTGCCATCGCCAAAAGAACCGCACGTATTAATGCATATAAATAATGCTGCCTTCTTATATATTTTACGGCTGGTCTTAAAGCCTGCTGCAGTTCATGATCATTTACAGGCCTTTGGTCAGGCATTAATTTCGTTATTAACCTCTTCATAATTTATCACCTGCAATAGACACAGATCACACCGGTCCTTCGGGCACACAGATTAGCACAGTTTTTATATTTTCCGTAATATTATCCGTAGCGGAAGCTTTAGCTTCCGTTATTATTTATTTCGGGCACTGAAATTATTTGAGCTTCGTAGCGGAACACTACTTCTCTACTGCTCGTAGCGGAAACTTAAGTTTCCGCTATTATGCCTAATCAAGTACATTTGATTATTATTTTGCAAGCGGGCGGGCATGGAAACCCGCCCCTACATATATGGTAGGAGCTTAGTTTTCGCGGAGACTAAAGTCTCCGCTACGAGTTTTACTCCGCTACATATTATCCATAAACTATGCAACTTTACGATAGAACCTCCATACCTCAAGGCATGGACACACAGCATCACTTAATGAAAATCAGTGTTAATCATAAAAGATCAGTGTCCATCAGCGTCTATAACGTCAAACTCCTGCGTCTTTTTTACTCTTAACCGTTTAATGCGGGAGGAACGTGCTACTGGGTCGAGGATTATTATAGCCAGCACAAGAAACACGACGATTATTATGGCATCGCCAATAAAATTGAACTGCCAGGGCTCTAAGCCTAAAGCGCTTGTACCCACTCCCATGCTGCTGCGAATACCAAAAAATATAGACATACCCTGACCAAAAGAACCTGGGAAAGTCGAGTACAAAGCTACTAGCGGATTAAGGCAGGCAATAAAAGGTAAGCCTTTAAAATTGGGATATACCTGGGATATAAAAGAAGCTATCGCAACCGTACCGGCGAGGAAAAAGAATACAATTACATAGGTAACTACTACGGAAACCTGAGTTTTACGAAAAATAGTCGAACAAAATATGCCAATAGCACCGAAAATCAATGCTGTCATGATATATACGGTAAATACCTGTCCGATTTCTCTTAATAAAATACCTCCGAAGAAAAATACCACCGCAAAAAAAGGTAATGAAGATACAATTAATAATAATATATAGGCTATTGAGGATAATAATTTGTTTAATACTATAGAAGCAGCAGACAGACGGGTGCATATAAGTAAATCCAGGGTCTGTTTTTCTCTTTCCCCACTAATAACCCCGGCCGTAAAAGCTGGGGTTATAAAAGAAACCAGCATTAATTGAAAAATGGTGAGGGTAACATAAATCTCCGGCCCCACCTCAGGCCCGAAACCTGAGTAATAAATTCTTTGCTGTTGGGTCCAGTAATATCCCAGAGTTATAAGAGCTAAAGCACCCATATAAAGGCTAATTAAAAGAGGCGATTTCCAGGTCCTCATGCGGGAGCGCAACTCCTTACCTAGTACCGGGTTCATAACTATACCTTTCATTACTGTACCACTCCCTTCGTCACCTGCATGAAAATATCTTCCAGATTACTGCTGCCTTCGCTAAAAGATGCTACCCGCACCCCGCTCGTAATCAACCGGGTAAGAATACGGTTTAGATCCTCATCATTACCCTGGAAGGGGAGTTCAACACTATTATTTAAAAACACTATCTCCTCTATTCCCAGCTCATCCTTTAATATACTCTCCGCTACTGCTATCTCATCCATTACCCGTACTTTAAGCGTACGACTCATACTAGTATGTTGAACTATTTCTTCATTGGTTCCGCTTATCACTAATTTTCCGGCCTCCATAATACCAATATGGGTACAAAGTTCAGCCAATTCCGGAAGTATATGCGAGCTAATAATGATAGTTTTACCCATGTCTTGTAATTCTTTGAGCAGTTCCCGCATCTCCACCCGTGCCCGGGGATCCAGACCCGAGGCCGGTTCATCCAATATCAGTAGAGCAGGGTCATGCACTAGACAACGAGCCAGGCAGAGGCGCTGCTTCATTCCCCGGGAAAGAGAATCAACATAAGCGTAACGTTTATGGCTTAAGTCCACTAGTTCCAATAAATCACCTATAATAGTTCGCCGTTCCCTTACTGGCATTCCGTAACTGGCACTATAAAAATCCAGATATTCTTCTACCTTAAGGTCATCATATACCCCAAAAAAATCAGGCATATAACCTACCAGCTGTCTTATTCGAGCCGGATTGGAACTTACTTCTTCCCCACCAATCCAGGCCCGGCCTGAGGTCGGAGTAAGTAAAGCTGCCAGTATTTTCATAGTGGTTGTCTTTCCAGCACCATTGGGGCCAACTAAACCAAATATGGAGCCTTGTTCTACCTTTAAAGATAAATTATTAACGGCAATTAATTTCCCGTATCTTTTTACCAGATTCTCAATAACCAGCATTATACTTACCTCCTTCCACTAATAGCTGCATCTTGCCGATCATCCTCCAGATAATCAGCCTCCAGGGAAAGGGTAACCCCCTGTAAGCTAATGTACCCATCTGCAGCCGAGGGGCTTATCCTAACCCGCAAGCTGCCACTCTCCGACACATAGTTCCTCCAGCCGTTAATAGGATTGCCCATCATTTGGTAACTTATGGTTTCCCATATTCCGGTTGACCAATTATAGAGTTCCATATTTATTCCCCGTGCAACTTGAAAATTGTCGGTTGGAGCTAATAAGTCCAGTTTGGTCACTTGCAGGTTTTTTAAAGCCAAAGGTAAATCCAGCTGAAAGGTAACTGCACCCCCACCAAATTGGACTCCTTGCCAATTTTGCTCACAATGACTTGCATTGACTTCAATTACCCGTCCATTAATAATCCCAGGTGGAATCGATACCTTATTATCGTGGATAAAGTTTACCGGCAGTAAGGAAAACCAGGCAGTTAAGGGATAAACCTGGCCTCGTCCATTAGGCTTCATTACACCGGGAACTTCTTCCTCCGACCAGCCTACCAACATAACCCCATTATTATCCTGACCTTGCTCACCAACCAAATACATCTCTAATATCCGCCTCTTGCCTTCGTTCATAGCCGAAGTCGGGTTATAACCGGATGGATAATGAATGGGATAGGAGTCAAATAGGCGGTTATACAGAGACCTATTTTGCAATGTCATATAGATACCAAAATCTATGGCGGCGCTCTCCCCAGGTTCAAGCTTATTAAGTTTCTGGTAACCATAACGGCTGAATAGTGTGCAATCACTTAAGGTTTGTTTGGTATGGTTGGTCACTGTACCTACAATCCTATTGCCTTCAGTATAAAGATCTGCCTCTATTTGACCCGGTTGGTAAATACTACTTTTAGTATGTATAGAACGAGTGGACCACCGGGTCATATCGCTGAATTCCACCTTGGTATCCTGGCCTTGGGTAACGGTCGCCATTATGGGAAGATTATTATTAGGCAATGGAGAAGCCATATCAAGATAATAATCATTGCTTAATATATTTACTAACCGGTTGCCGGGGATATCTATGGAATAATCCCGGTAGGTTGGGGCAAAAGAGCCTATGTATGAATTTACCCGGGCATAGTTGAAACCTGGCTCCAATTCTACAATTGATATAAGCCTGGTAAATATATCCCTGCCTTCACCCTTAAACCCTATATAGTAAGTAGCAGCAAAAAGCAAAACTGACGTTATGGGTATGACTATCCAACCGAGTTCCCGCCGATCCCATTTTTTAAGTAAGAAGTAAAGACCGGGACCCAAAATTAAAATATAGATTATTAATACTAAGGCCAGCCAACCCCGGGAAGGCAAGTCAGAAGCGGGTATACTGCGTAATAAATAGTTCATATTGTAGATCATGTCCGCTTTTATGATACGGGCATTAGCCGAACTTATCATCTGATGGGGATCACTACGGGTTATTAGGTTGAGCCACATACTCTCATTACCAGCCCATTCGGTAAAAGGATGGGCACCTGGATCAAAAGCCAGGTAATAAATGTGGCCGTGACCTAGTTTGCTCTCTACCAGGATAGGAAGTTCACCATGTTTTATAAGTGTAATACCTGCCGCCTCTTCCACCTGGCTTAAAATAATACTAGTTCCGCCCGGCAAACTCTGTCCGGTCCATTGTTCCAGTTCCGTTAAATTGTTTACCTGAATACTTCCGGAAACATTAACTGGATTTAAGTCTTCCGGTAAATTCATTATGGTTTTCTTCCAAGCAGCTCCGCCGCATTCCACCAAAAGTCCTCCGGATTCTACCCACCCCTTAATACAAGAAAGCTGTTCAAAACTAAGACTACTGCTGGAAAAATCACTTATTATAAGCACATCTATACTCTCCAGCATCACCGCATCTGCAGGTATATTTTCCGCATTCAGGTGTACTACCGTAGCTCGCTGAGCATTTCCAGGCAGCTTGAGATTACCAATATGGTTAAACGCAGAGGGGTTTGCTGCCAGTACTCCCACCATCAACTCCTGGGCGGGCAAGCGCTTCACGTTTACCCGGGTGGAAGCTATTTCCTTATCCCCGGACGCCAAAATTAGATTATAACTTTGACCTTGATTATCTGCTGCATAAAGGGTAACTTTCTTCCTGGCCCCTTCTGGTAAAACCACCTCGCGCCTAAATACTACTTGAGCTTGATTGTAATTACTATGTACTTTAAGAGCGCCCCTTAGTTCAGGTCCGGGATTCTCTATCTCCACACTAAAAAATACAGGCTCACCCATACGGACATAGCCGTTAAAACCAGCTTTAGCTTTCAGAATAGGAACATCAGCACTTGCTGCCTCTGCAGGTTTACCTATTATCAAGCCCACCATCATGCTGAATATTAATACAATTAGATAACAAATACCCTTTGGCCTAATGCCATAAACCTTCATTTATAATCCCCCTTTACTTTGGACAATACTGGTGGGCGCAGCTATGGTTTGGGGGTCTGTAAGCTCCCAATGATAACGCAGACTTAAAGTTTTCATTAAAACGGGCGAATATTCCTCATCATCCAGGGTAATTAACCCGCCTTCTATTATTCCTTTCATGTTTTTAGCCAGGTAAACCGCTTCCACTTCGCTGGCAGGTGCATCTATCATTGAACCAGGCTCAAATTTAAATGCTCCTATATCCTTAAGGTCTTTTATTCCCACAAAAATAACGGGGATACCTTCCTCAATAAGCTCAGTTAGCTTAGAAACCTGCTCTTCCTGCATTACATTAGCCTGCTGGTCAGGGAAAATCCAAATAGCATCTACCAATTCCGGGGCTAAAAGGTTAATTTCCGCAGCAATCATATTCCACCAATTTAAAGGATAATTACTATACTGCCGGTAATACTCCTCATTTTGCGAGATAAAAGCAATCCTCATCCCGAAAGAGCACTTAAGTTCTACTCCTTCTTTACTGTAAAAACGGGGGGTTACAATACTCCTACCTTGGCCCAAACGGGTTAAAATCACCCGGTTATTAGCCGCAGCTTTTAAAATTTGACCATCATCAAGCTCCAGAATTACATGCTCTACCTGGGGATCTGTACAGTAGGCAAAAAAGACCCCATCCGGCATTAGTCCGCATTCCGCCGGATCAGCTCCATTCATCAGGTCAGTAGTAAATTCCATACCCTTTTTTAAGGAAATCCCTTTAATTCCTCCTTCCACCTGCCTAATTCCCAGCATATAGGCTCCTGCCTGATAAGGTCCTTTATACACTTGCTCAGGGGAAGCTGATTTAATATCAGCTTTAAAGACCAGGTATGTTTTCCCCTCCAATTCCCTCACATCTAAGACCTCCGATTTTTGCAAACTAGCTTGCATATAAGGGTCGTGGTAATTGGGCAAACAAGATGGTAATTCCTTGTCTAATTGCTTCTGAGCCTCTATAATCAATTCACTTCGCGGCAAATTTGGAGGAAAATAATAATAATGATTAAAAATTAACAGCCCTACTAGCACGATAACTAACAGGCCTGCTCCCCAAAAAACTCTCTTCAAACCCTTACCCTCCCGAAATAAAATAGACACTGAGAACACTGAATACTATGAACAACACTGATAAACTTGATCTGTTACAAAAAACCCTATTAATTGTAAATACCAGGTTTTAAAGTAAGTGGATTTCGAATTAATAATTAAGAATTAAAAATTAAGAATTATTGTTGAAATACTCCGTATTTCTTTTCTTTACAGCACTTTTGAAAATATTATATTCCTTAAAATTCCGTGGGTTCACCCTACGGGTACTATTGATGTTCACTATCGTTCACAATTAGTGTTGCCGTGTCTAATTATTCAACTTTACGCATATTTATTACTTTTTGCAGACTTACTTACATAAAATACTACTATAGGCACATTTTCTTTCTTTCACCCTATCACACTTTTTTTGTATTTAAAATAAAAAAAGCAGGTTATCTCCTGCTTAAAGATAATCTATAAATCTATAGAAGATATATTCAATAAAAATTTTCAGTGTTAATCATAAAAGATCAGTGTCCTTCAGTGTCAAAAGACTTACAAGAAACTATATCTACCTCGGTCTCATTGTAGGATCGGTTTCTCCTGTCTGAGTGTTGACTTCGGAAACAGTTTCCTCTTTAGCTTCTTTTTCCTCAGCCAAATGATCTTTAATACCGAAATAATGCTCAAATACGTCCCGCGCAACATACCCGGCTGATCCGCCGCCACTGTAACCATACTCAATTACGCCGGCAAAGGCAATTTCCGGATCTTCAAAAGGGGCAAAAGCTATAAAAACCCCATGAAAGTCTTTCCTAGGATTATCCCCCTGTCTTCCAGTCTCAGCTGTACCTGTTTTGGCTCCCACCTTAATGTTTTCTGGGAAATGAGAAAAGAGGAAATAAGCTGTACCCCCAGGCTGAGTAACTGCTAACATGGCCCTTTTAGTTTCCGCAATGGTAGATGGCTTAACCTTAACTTCGTTTACAACCTCTGGTTTAGAAGTTTTTATCGTTTTTCCATTATGGGATGTTATCCGCTGCATAACATAAGGTTTCATCCGGTAACCACCATTAGCTATGGTAGCTACATAATTAGCTAATTGTATTACAGTGTAGTTATTAGCACCCTGACCTATAGACATATTAAAAGTATCATACTGCTGCCAGTTTGTGTCCCAGCGATATCTAATATCATGTTCAGCGTCTATCTGTTTTTTTTCTTGTTTTTTCTTATTTTCCAGTGCTTTTAATTCTTTCTCATCCCGCACCCCTTTTTGCAATTCTTCGTAACGTCTATCCAGTTCTTTTATTAAATTCTCATACCTACTATTAAGGATACTGGCATTAATTTCTTTCTTCCATTCCGGTGTAGGCAACAGACCCTTACCTTCGTCGGGCAGGTCAATCCCTGTTTTGCTGCCCAGTCCAAATTCCCGAGCAACTTCTATGATTTTATCCTGACCAGCCCGTCGTCCCATCTCCTGAAAATAAGTGTTGCAGGAATGAGCCAAAGCCGAATAATAGTTTACATTACCATGCACTCCCGTACATTTGATGCGAGGGGCAATCCAATAAGCACCTTGACATTTAACCAAATCCGTAAGGGGATCCATGGCTTCTTTTTCCAAAGCTGCCATTCCTGTCACCGGTTTAAAAGTAGATCCAGGAGGATAACTGCTTTGTATCGCCCGGTTGGTTTCCGCTCCCGGGTTCATCGGGTCATATTTTTCCCCGGGGGGATAGTAATAGGCCGCTCGATCACTACTTAAATTACCTTTCCAATCATCGGGATTTAAAGCTGGTCTACTGACCATGGCCAGAACCTCTCCGGTTTTAACATTAAGCAACACAGCAGAACCGACCTTAGCCTTGGGATACTGTTTTTGCAGTTGTTCCAGAACCTGGTCCATGCTCTTTTCCATAACCTTCTGTAATTCCATGTCCAGGGTAAGGTAGAGATTATTACCAGGAGTAGGCTCCAAAGTAACCAACTCTCTAATTGGTCGGCCCTTAGCATCGACTTCTACCCGCCGAGCACCGTCCTTTCCTCGCAGCTCGCTTTCATACTTCTTTTCGATACCTGCCTTACCAATAAGACTGTTAATACTGTAACTATTTTCACTCCGGGCAACCTCTTCCGCATTTATGGAATGAATATAGCCTAGTACATGACCAGCTAAACTACCCTCAGGATAAGAGCGCAAAGGTTCCACCGTAATAGTAACACCGGGCAGAATCTGCCGATTCTCTTCTAACTTAACGACTAAATCCCACGGTATATCACGAGCAATTATAATTGGTTCAAAAAGCCGATATTGCTGAAGCTTAATCTTTTCCTCAATAAATTCCTTATTTATATGGGGATAGTCTTCTTGCAATAACCTAACTAAGTTGTCTATTACCTCATTCTGACCTTTTACACCCAAATAACTTAAACTTAGGGTATAAACTAATTCATTGGCTGCTAGTACTTTTCCATTACGGTCATAGATCTCTCCCCGAGGAGCCTTTACCGCAACTAAGCGGATACGGTTTTCCTTAGCCTGGGTCTGATAAACCTGCTGGTGATAAAACTGGACAATAGCCAATCTGATACATAACACGGCCAACAGAAAAACCACTATATAAGAATAAACCTTTAATTTGGTTTCAATTATATTAGGTTTCATTATTCTCTCCCCAAATTCTTTAGAACACCGCTTTTAGATGAATTATAATACCAGATATAAATAGGAATAGCTACTATAACATTATAAATTGCCTGGTATAAAATACCAAAAAGCATTCCCATATCAATATGAAATACCTCAAATACTAATACGCTAAAAATAAAAAGAAATATAGCATTTAAAATAGTTGCGACCAACACCGATATAACACCTACAAATAAATTCTCTTTAAAAACATTCCCCTCAAGGCGTCCTAAAATAAAAGCAGTTAAGCCCTTGGACAAAGCATTTAGACCAATAAATCTGCCCATATATAAGTCTTCCAAAAGGCCACAACCAAAAGCGTAGATGGTACCCTGGTCAACGCGGTTAAAAAGTGCAAAAAAGGTAACAAAAACCAGAATCAGATCTGGAATTGTACCTTTTATGCTATAATAGCTGAATAAATTAGATTGTAAGAATATTGCCAGGAAGGGCAACAAAATTAGTACCAGGATACGCAATAGAGCTACTCCTCTTCCACCTCAGAATTAGTTACCGGTTGGTAGTCAGTTACAACAAAAACGGCCTCCAACTTATCAAGATTTACCGCTGGTTTTACCATTGCTACTAATAAAAGCCCATTTGGCTCCCGGGATACCTCTGTAACTCTACCGATTCTAATACCCGGCGGATAAACGGCTGATAACCCTGAAGTTATAATAATGTCACCTTTTTTAATTTTCGAATAATAAGGAATATTTATCATTCTCAACTGATTGCTGTTTCCCAAACCCTCTACAATGCCATTAGTTTCTCGCGTTTCCTGAATTATTGCACCTACGGCCGTTTCTCTATCGGTTATCAAACTTACCTGAGCAGAATTCTCACTTACACTAGCAACCCTTCCTACCAGGCCCGCTGTACTTATTACTGGCATACCATTTTTTATCCCATGTTTTAAGCCTCTATCCAGAGTAACACATCGATACCAATTATTGGGGTTACGGGCGATAATATGAGCCGGAAGCAAGCTATAGTTTTCCCGCGAATCCTGAAAGTCTAACATCAGGCGCAGCTGTATAACTTCATGTTTATATTCACGCAATTGCTGGTTTTCCAAGGTTAGTTTGCTATTCTCTTCTTCTAGTTTTTTTATTTGCTGTTGCAGAGCACTTTTATTACTAAAGGCTGTAACTACTTCATTCAAGTTGCCCCGTACTATGCTAATCCCCGATTGCAGGGGAATAAAGGCGTCACGTATAACCTTCTCTACCAAAGTAAGATTATTGCGATGGGCCGTAGTTACATTCATCATTCCCAGGGAAACTATAACAACCAGTAACAATAACCAAAAAACCCTGTTTTTTAGCAGCTTAAGCAATAAACTTCACCTGGTCTTACATGAATTTTTTCGGATGTACCAACACCCTTTTCAAAACCTCAATATTCTCTAACACCTTACCCGTGCCCCGGGCAACTGCTAATAATGGTTCTTCGCAGGCATAAACCGGCATATTCGTCTCTTCACTTATGAGCTTATCCAATCCTCTCAAGAGAGCCCCACCGCCAGCCATAACAATACCGCGGTCAATAATATCAGAAGCTAATTCTGGGGGCGTTTTTTCCAGACAGATTTTTATTCCTTCGATTATCTGATCTACGGTCTCTTTTAAGGCTTCCTGAATCTCATGGGAAGAAACCTTAATAGTTTTGGGCAATCCGCTAACCAAATCACGTCCTCGTACTTCATAATACTCCGGCTCACCTTCCCACAGGGCTGAGCCGATTGAAAGCTTAATATCTTCTGCTGTCCGTTCCCCGATCAGCATGTTATAATTCTTCTTTAGATGTTGCATAATAGCCGCATCCATATTATCACCAGCTACTCTTACCGACTTAGCAGTTACTATTCCTCCCAGAGATATAACTGCTACTTCTGTAGTACCGCCCCCGATATCTACAATAAGATTACCGGTTGGTTCATGCACGGGCAAACCTGCGCCTATAGCTGCAGCCATTGGTTCTTCTATTAAGTAAGCCTCTTTTGCTCCACCCGCAAGGGCTGCTTCTCTCACTGCCCTTTCTTCCACGGTAGTACAACCAGTAGGAATACTTACAATAACACGAGGACGCATGAATGGAGTTCTTGGTCCCAGAACTTTATTTATAAAGTAGCTAAGCATAGCCTGAGTAACATCAAAATCCGCGATAACTCCATCTTTCATAGGGCGAATAGCAATTATATTGCCCGGTGTCCTCCCTATCATTCGTTTAGCTTCATCACCTACGGCCAGTACCTTGCCACTATCACTTTGAATTGCCACTACTGAAGGTTCCGTAAGGACTACACCCTTACCCTTTAAATGTACCAGAGTATTGGCAGTGCCTAAATCTATTCCCAAATCTTTGCCAAACACTGTGTTTCCTCCCTTATTTAAATTAATCCCCTGGCTTTAAGGCTACAATATTTTTTCTCACCTATTATTACATGGTCTATAACCTCTATACCCATTAGTTGTCCAGCTTCCATCAATCTCCGGGTTATTTCGATATCCTCCCTGCTGGGTGTAGGGTCGCCACTGGGGTGGTTATGTACAAGTATCATAGAGGCGGCACTTTTAACAACTGCTGTCTTAAACACTTCCCGCGGATGAACTATAGAACTATGCAAACCGCCAACAGATATGTCCTCCATTTTTATTAGTCCGCCTTTACGATCCAGGTATATAACCCTAAAATGTTCCCGGTCATAATAGCGCATTTCTTCCATGGACATTCCCGCAACTGCGTTGACTACATCCTCAGGTGACCTAATGGGAATGCGGGTTACTTCATCCATGGCTATTCTTCTTCCCATTTCAATAGCAGCTTTAATACTAACAGCCTTAGCAGGTCCGATACCTTTTTCGGTAATTAACTGCTCCAGACTAGCCTCTTTTAGTTTTCTTAAACTGCCGTATTTCACCAGCAATCGTGTTGCCAGGTCCAGGGCATTCATATTTTTTATGCCCATACCCAGGATAATAGCCAAAACCTCAACATCATTAAGTTCAGCTTCCCCTCGGGCCATAAGCTTTTCCCGGGGTCGCATGCTTGCAGGCATGTCCTTAATATTTACGCTATACTCACTCACCCTCTTACACCCCCAGCAAATCAATACCATGCTTTTTTAACATAAGGTAAAGTCTTCCTAAAGGCAATCCGACTACGTTAAAATAGCATCCCTCGATTTTCTCTACCAGGAGTCCACCTCTACCTTGTATACCATAAGCACCCGCTTTGTCATAGGACTCTCCGCAGGATAGGTAAGCCCTAATTTCATCTGTGCTCAAAGACCTAAAATATACCCTAGTAGTTTCATCTTCAACTTCGTACTTTCCCTCACCTGAACAAATAGCAACCGCAGTTATTACCTCATGACAGCGTCCGCTAAGTAAACTGAGCATTCTATAGGCATCATCCTGGTCAGCAGGCTTTCCCAAAATCTTCCCATTTAAAACTACTACCGTATCGGCAGCAATTATTAAGGCATCTCCTTCCACTCGGGAAGCTACATCTAAGGCTTTAAGCCGGGCCAACCTGCGCACTGCATCCCGGGGATGCTCATGGGGTAATATACTTTCATCAATAGCGGCAGAAATAATAGAAAAGTATAAGCCTAAATTGGCAAGTAGTTCTTGGCGCCGCGGTGAACTAGATGCTAAGATAATTTTTTGCAAACACTATACCTCACTATTATAATCTCTTATAAACCAGATAGGCTAAGGCAAATCCTAGAATAGTAAATAAGCTAATATGCAACATGAATCCTACAGTAAATGAAAGAAAACTGAGGTTTACTGTAAAAGTAGGAATGCCAACGCTCTTCATCTGTCCAACGGTCCCTAATGCCGGCCAGATATGAATTAAAGCATCCCCAATCCAACCGCCTATTATTCCCCCGAGCAGCAAAAGCAGTAACAAAATAGGCCAGCCAGAGTAATTACGATTCTTATACGACATATATTACCTCCGGATATGCAATTGTTTAATAAAGTGTAGCATTAGAAATTTCTAAAAACAAGGTAACACCCTAGGCAAGTTATTTTCTCTTTTTCCATATATAGGAAAAAAGAGAAAGCTCACGAATGAGCCTCTCTCCTAACATACTAATCCCAGGCACGCTACATTAATTGCTCTCCTCTGCGAACATTAGTGGTATTCTAGATATAGTGCCTTAGTTATGTAGTTCTAATCTGTATCTATTAACAAAAAGCATATAAGTTTACTGTTGTTTGCTATAAGCCAGATTAAAACTTAAAACCTCTAGATTAACGGATAAGTCCACATTACGCAATATAACATGATTAGGAACCCGTAAAACCCGAGGAGAAAAATTGAGTATAGCAGGTACCCCTGCATCTACCAATTTGTCGGTAACATCCTGAGCAACAGCAGCTGGTACAGCTACTACCCCTATGCTTACTTTATGCTCCCGCACCTTCTCTTTCAACAGATCAAGGTGTTCAACACGGACATTACCAAGTTGCATACCAATTTTATTCTGGTCCACATCCAGAATATCACTAACCATAAAGCCACGATCAGCGAAGCCCTGATATAGGGCTAAAGCTGACCCCAGTTTACCCGCTCCAATAATAGCTATATTCCAGGTGCGGTTAATTCCCAGTATTTTCATTAGATACCCATATAGTTCTTCTACCTTATAGCCAACTCCCCGAGTACCAAATTCACCGAAATAGGCTAAATCTTTACGTACCTGTGCTGAACTGACTCCAACCCCCTGGGCAATCTCAGTGGAAGAAATAGTATCAATACCTTCATTTAAAAGTTGGTGCAAATAGCGAGAATATATAGATAGCCTTATGACCGTAGCTTCAGGAATCTTAAAAACCTTCAAAATTCAAACTCCTTCACAAAAATTTTATTAATTTTATCATTTCCTATAAAATAGGCAACTGTGAAATAACTGTAAAAATCTTGACAAATAGATAAAGTCTCTTATTGTAAAAATAATAACAATTTATAAAAGATAATTGCAACCAACGCGGATGAAGGAATGGTGACAAACCATGCAATTATTATTTGCCGGGCTATATTCCAGCGTACCCCTTTAAGTCTCTTTGCTGCTCCAACACCCATAATGGAAGAGGATACAACATGCGTAGTGCTGACAGGAGCTCCAATGTGGCTAGCGGAAAAAATAACTAGTGAAGCCGTAAAATCAGCAGCAAAACCATTAATAGGTTCAATTCTAAAAATTTTTCCTCCCATGGTTCTTATTATCCGCCATCCTCCTGCTGCCGTTCCGGCAGCCATAGCTAAGGCACAAGCTACTTTAACCCATATAGGAACCTCAAAAGTAGCAATTAGACTACTGCTTAACAGTACCATAGTTATTATTCCCATGGTTTTCTGAGCATCATTGGAACCGTGGGCAAAGGAAGCCATACAGGCAGATACTATTTGCAGCTTGCGGAAATTATTATTTAGTCGGGCTGGTGAGGTGTTCTTAAAGATCCAAAACAATGTGGTCATAACAATACTACCAGCAACCAGGCCAAGGATAGGAGAAATAATAAGCCCGCCCAAAATGGTAAAAAAACCTTTCCATTGAACGAAAGAAGCCCCGAAACCAGCAATAACTCCCCCAATCAACCCACCTATGAGGGCATGAGATGAGCTGCTGGGGATACCAAAACGCCATGTGAATAGGTTCCAAAAGATAGCACCTACAAGAGCACTTATAATTACTAAAGGGGTTACCATATCCGGAGCAACAATATTTTTGCCTATGGTCTCAGCTACAGCTGTTCCACTCATTGCTCCCAGAAAATTAAGAGTAGCAGCTACGGTAATAGCTGCCCTAGGAGAAAGGGCTTTAGTAGAAACTGATGTGGCAATAGCATTAGCGGTATCGTGGAATCCATTAACAAAATCAAAAACCAGGGCTAGCATGACTATTACTACGATTACTACAAAGATACTAAACATATTTTACAGCGACTCCCTTAATAATGTTACTTACATTTTCACAGTAATCTAGCGTAGTCTCCAGGTGTTCGTAAATTTCTTTCCACTTGATAATATCAATTAAATTTTTCGTATTTTCAAACAAGATAGCTATTCCTGCTCGGTAGAGGTTGTCTCCTTCATGTTCATAAGAGCGTATTTTCTCACTAGCATTAATAATTTCTTGGCTATTAGTCCTTACATCAGGGAGGATGGCAATTGCATTCCTTATCTCATAGGAAGCTTGTTCCAGTACTTGAACAAGTTTTAAGACATATTCTTCTCGAGGTTTACCTACTTTAAATATAACCATTTTCTCCATCGTCCCTTGAATATGGTCTAGTACATTATTTAGTTCCTGAGCTAAAAGCAAAATATCCTCACGATCGAAAGGAGTTATAAATGAGCTGTTAATTTGTTTTATTACTTCAGATAAAATATTGTCGCCTTTTTCTTCTACACTATTAATTTTATCCAGATTACTTGCAGCATCAGTTTGGTTCTCAATATATTGCTTAAGGATTAATGATGCCTCACATATAGCTTCAGCTAATTCATCGAAATATTCGAAAAACCGATCATCTCGTGGCTTAAGTCTAAAAGACAAGCCTACTACCTCCTCAAATGTATCAAATGTATACATAATACCTGATTTAATTATAGCATTTAAACAGTTTAAGCCTATGTTAATAATGTGTTAATAATAGCTTAAAATTAACCGATTTAATTCTGAGGTAACCACCCGTGATTTATTGACATGAGTCAATAATTAATCAATTTTAATTTTGATTCCGCTGCAAAAAAGCCTATTCGAATGCATAACAGTGAATATCAGACCTAAAGTTAAGTAGATTTTCAATTAATAATTGAGAATTAAAAATTAAGAATTATTGATGAAATACTTCGTATTTCTTCTATTTCAGCTTTAAATGATACTTCCTAAAGTTCCGCTCTATTAGTCATCAAATAAGTCCGAGCTTTATCCATGATATAAAAAGAACCGGCGACTAATAAATATTCTCCGGGTTTTAGAAGGTCTAAGCCTGCTTTAACCGCCCCTGCAATATCTTCTTTTACCAGCAGCTTTTTATTCTTATATAAGTCTTGCCATTGCTTGGCTGCATTAAGCCAGTTTTCCCCTCGTTCACTCTCAGGCTTGGTAATAACACAAGCTCGACAGTTTTTTCCTAATTCCCGAAGGATAATCCTGCTATCCTTATCATCTAATATTCCACATACTAGAACCCCTTGCTTATCTGGAAAAACACTTTTAAGAGATTGCTTGAGCGCCCTGGCTGCTTGCGGGTTATGAGCTACATCCAGGATAATGGGAGGATCATAACTAATAAATTCCATACGGCTCGGATTATGTAAATGAGGCAGAACCTGGCTAATATTTTCAGCAGTAATATTATAACCCCGTTCTTTTAGAACCATTAGGGCTGTTGTGGCCACCGCCAGATTATTTAACTGAAAATCTCCCAGCAATGATAGTTTAACTTGCTCTATATCAAAATCGGCATATTTTATTGATACGGTTTGTCCAGAATTAGAAGGGCTCCCGTGACGCTTAACCAAACAATTTTCAGCATTATATATTGGTGCCTGCTTTTTTTGGGCTATATTTTCTATTACCCGATAAGCAGCATTATCCATCATGCCAACTACCACCGGAATTTCGGGCTTAATAATACCAGCTTTATTAAAAGCTATTTCTTCCAAACTGTTCCCTAAATAAGCCTGGTGGTCATAATCTACTCCGGTAATTACCGAAAGCAATGGATGCACCACATTGGTAGAATCATAAAGCCCTCCCATGCCCGTTTCCAGCACAGCAATATCCACCTGGTTATCTTTAAAGTACTGAAAAGCCAGGGCTGTCAACATTTCAAACTCAGTAACCCCGGTAAATGATGGCTCAGTTATAGTTATTAGGTCTTGCTTTATTTGTTCGAGATAATCCTTAAGCAGAGCAGCATCAATGTTCTCTCCATTGATGCTGAATCTTTCCCGGTAAGAATGAATATGAGGAGAAGTAAACCTTCCTACCCGATATCCGGCATGTTGTAACACAGCAGCAATTATCAGAGTTACAGAACCTTTGCCATTAGTTCCGGCTACATGAACCGAGGGATAGGCATCCTGGGGGTTTCCCATAACATTTAGCAAGGTTTTTATGCGGGTAAGCCCGGGTATTAGCCCGGGCATGGTAATTGCTGCCATTCTTTCCGCTAAGCTTCTTTCAAAATCTGCAGACGTTTTAAAATACCTTCTTTCCTGATTCTAGCTTCTTCAGCTTTGGCTTTTTCTTTTTCTATAATTTCCGGGGGCGCCTTTGCAACAAAGTTTTGGTTATTAAGTTTAGCTTCCGCCTTTTGCAGTTCCCCATCTGCATTTTTCGCCTCTTTTTCCAGGCGCGCAATTTCCTTAGCTATATCAATTACACCTTCTAAGGGCACATATATTTCCGCCTGACTAGTTAGAGCTGATACTGCTTGGGTTGGTTTTTGGTCAAGCTGATTTACGATTTCTATCTCATTTAGCCTTGCCATTTGCTTTATATAAGAATAGTTAGCTGCAAAAGTCTGTCTATAAGTATCATCATTTACTACTAATATAGCCTTTATTTTAGAGCCTGGAGGGACATTAAATTCAGCTCGAATATTCCGCAGTGAGCGAATAACCGTAATAATTTGCTGCATTTCCTCTATAGCATTTAACCATATCCGATTATTATCTACTACAGGCCAGGGATCAAGCATTATGGTTTCATTATGTCCCGGCAGATAGTGATAAATCTCCTCCGTGATAAACGGCATAAAAGGATGTAAAAGTCTTAGTATGTTGGTAAGTACTTCATTAAGTACATTTTGTACTACTAACTTTTCTCGTTTATCCGCCTCTGCGCTTAAACGAGGTTTAGCTAATTCTATATACCAATCACAAAATTCATCCCAAATAAAGTCATATATTACTTTAGCTGCTTCGCCTAAATCATAGCGTTCCAGAAGACTATTAACTTCTCCTGCCTTCTGATTAAACCGGGAAATTATCCAACGGTCAACCAGGGTTAATTCCTCCGGCTGGATTTCAATTTTTTCATAGCCTTCCAAATGCATGAGCACGAAACGAGAAGCATTCCATATTTTATTGGCAAAATTTCGGGTATTCTCAACCTTTTCCCAATGAAAACGAACATCATTACCTGGTGTAACTCCGGTAATCAAAGCAAAGCGTAAGGTATCAGCACCGTATTTTTCAATTACTTCTAGCGGGTCAATACCATTACCTAATGATTTGCTCATTTTACGCCCTTGTACATCCAGAATTAAGCCATGAATATTGACTTCACGGAAAGGTACTTGTCCCGTATGTTCGATCCCGGAAAATATCATACGAGCTACCCAGAAGAAGATAATATCACGTCCGGTTACTAATACACTGGTAGGATAAAAATAATCGAGATCAGGGGTCTTATCCGGCCATCCTAAAGTAGAAAAAGGCCATAGAGCACTGGAAAACCAGGTATCCAGCACATCTTCATCTTGTTTTAACTCATCTGACGAACAGGCAGGGCAATGGTCGGGATCTTCCTTGCTGCAGATTATTTCTCCACAACTTTGGCAGTACCATACGGGTATACGATGTCCCCACCAAAGCTGCCGGGAAATACACCAATCTCTTATATTCTCCATCCAGTTAATATAGATTTTAGTAAAACGTTCTGGGATAAAACGAATCTCACCGTTTAATACCTTCTCAATAGCTGGTTCAGCCAGAGGCTTCATTTTAACAAACCATTGTTTGGATATCAATGGTTCAATTACAGTATCACAGCGCTGGCAATGGCCTACGGCATGTAGGTGATCTTCAACCTTCAATAAATAGCCTTGTCGTTTAAGATCCTCCACAATCTTGCGGCGGCATTCGTAGCGATCCATTCCCTGGTAGGGACCGGCATTTTCATTCATACAGGCATCATTATCTATAACCACAACTTGTTCTAGACCATGACGCAGTCCCATTTCAAAATCGTTGGGATCATGAGCCGGAGTAACTTTAACTGCTCCGGTCCCAAATTCACTATCAACATAATTGTCAGCAAAAATAGGAATAACGCGATTTACTAATGGTAAAACTACCTTTTTCCCCACCAGATGTTTATAGCGCTCATCATCGGGATGGACTGCCACCCCGGTATCACCCAGCATAGTTTCCGGACGCGTGGTAGCAACTACCAGGAATTCATCAGAATCTTCCACCGGGTATTTAATGTGCCAAAGGTGACCGGCACTGTCCTCATGTTCTACTTCAATATCAGAAATAGCTGTATGACATCTGGGGCACCAGTTGATTATGTAGTCACCTTGATAAATCAATCCCTTTTCGTAAAGATTAACAAAAACTTCCCGAACTGCACGCGAACAGCCTTCATCCATGGTAAATCGCTCCCGGCTCCAGTCACAGGAAGAGCCCAACAGGCTTAATTGATTAGTAATACGATTGCCATACGTATTTTTCCATTCCCAAACCCGGTCTAAGAATTTTTCTCTTCCCAAATCATATTTAGATAAGCCCTCTTGAGCTAGTGCTTCTTCTACCTTAGCCTGGGTAGCTATACCGGCATGGTCTGTTCCCGGAAGCCAAAGTGTATTATAACCTTGCATTCTTCGCCAACGGGTAAGTATATCCTGCAGCGTATTGTCCAGAGCATGACCCAGATGAAGTGAACCGGTAACATTGGGCGGGGGCATAACTATAGAAAAAGGTTTTTTCGTATGATCATCCTTGGGGGCAAAGTAATTATTACCTTTCCAATATTGGTACCATTTTCTTTCCACATTACCAGGTTCGTAAACACTGGGTAAATTTTTTGCAGATGACATTTGATGGTTTACCTCCTCATGCCTATATACAATCTAAATTGTACTTAATATCAGCGGGCTGGTGCAAGTTTTATACCGAGATTATATCCATTTGTGTAAGTCTTAATGCATTTGGACTAACACAAACAAAAAACGCCCATATATTTCAAAATTCTGGTTGATATGTTATGCTTAATTTAATTTGATGCCTAGGTAAACAACAAAAACCCTTTATATCACACATTAAGTTGAATAATTCGACGCCCGTAAGTTTAGTGCCTTAGGTACCTAATCTGTGTCTATTCCCATACTAAATTCTAACTGGGGGAGGTAGAATTATGGGCCAACATAAGATTGGTAGAAATGATCCCTGTCCTTGTGGCAGTGGGAAAAAATACAAGAAATGCTGTGGTATGTTGGAGGAAATAGCTGATGTAAATGATGATGCCTTTACCCGCAACAGCAAACTTATGACCACTGTCAAAATGAAGCTGGATAATTACTATAATACTACCATCAAAAAACTTCGTAAAGATGCGCGCTACCAGTTTTTACGCTTTACCGTTAACAATAGCCTACCCGAAGAACATGAGTCCATATATTCCGACTGGATTTGGTTTGACCTGTTAACCCAGGACAATATTACTCTGGCCTATCAATATTTACAGGAAAATGCCAATTACTTATCCTCCCCGCTTAAAAACTGCCTGGAGGCATTAAGTATATCTTATCTATCCGTTTATGAGGTAGAAGAGATTAGCAGTCATTACCTTTTCGTGCGGGATATATTCCTGGACCAAAGCTGTGCTGTTTTACTAAAAGAACCGTGGGAAGGTGTAGATAAGGATACCAATTTACTGCTCTTAGGACGTATTGTACAGTTGGACAATGAAAATCTTTTTTCCGGAATGGTTGGGGCGGTAGAAAACAATGCGGGACAAAAAGATTTTATAATTCAACATATGAATTATATCCGGCAAACCTTAAACGATACTATGGAAAATATTTTAAAAGCACATACCGAAATACTTTATGGCGTTTTCGACCACGCCTTTTATAAAACCATGCTAAACTTTAATGAAATTCGTGGACTAGAAATATCAACTGAAGAAAGCAAAAAACTTGCCGATGTCCTGGCTGACGATAAAGATTTCGTTTTTCTCCACCATAGTGAAGATTTTGACTGGTTCAAACCAGTTCGCAAACATCATGACTATGTAAGATTAGCTTTAGGGGAAAAAGAACTCCTCTGCTGTGCCGAAGTATTAGAAGATATATTATATATGCAAGAAAAAATTATGGCTTATCTTCCTGATAAAAAATTTTCCATCTACAGTAATCGTTTCCTCAAACAACCACCACCACTAGATAAAAACCAACTTTGGTTTATGGTTGTAAAAGACCGGGATACAGAAAAATGGTTGGACACCCCCTTGACGGAGCTAGAAAACCAAACTCCCCGGCAATTATTAACTGCCGATAACAACAAAGAACGCTTGCTTAACTTATTAGACAGCTTTAAATCTACTTTAAATAACGATATCGGCAATGAATTAATAAACTATATGCAAGAACGGATAAAAAACTATAACAGCTAATCTATGTTTATAATTTCTTCGATAGCAGCGCGAATCTCTTCCGCCCCTTCACCGGTTGCTGCCGAAAAAACAATAGGTTTTATACCTGGCTCCAGGCTTAGTTTACGGCTTATTTGCTGTAAATGTTTCAAACGAGCACCACGTGATATTTTGTCGGCTTTCGTTGCCACTATAAGCACAGGGATTTTATAATGGTAAAGCCATTCTTGCATAGCGATATCATTGTCTCCCGGTTCATGTCTAATATCTAACAAATGTATGACACCGCGCAGTTGTTTGCGGTTTTTTAAATAGTTTTCAATAATTTTGCCCCACTTAAGTTGTTCCGCTTTCGCTACCCGGGCATAACCATAACCGGGTAAATCTACCAGGTAAAATTGTTTATTAATTAAATAATAATTAATAGTTCTGGTTTTTCCCGGAATTGAACTTGATTTGGCCAGGTTCTTGCGGTTAACTATTTTATTTATTAATGATGATTTCCCCACATTGGAACGACCCACCAAAGCTATTTCTGGCAGGTCTTCCGCAGGCAGCTTTTTCTCATTAACAAAAGCTCCTTTAAACTCACTTGATTTTATCAGCATTATACTCCGCCTTTGGTAAACTTTAAGCTGGACGGCTCCTGGCTTCAAGAACCGTTTCCAACTTTTTCAATCAAAGTTTCCTGCAATACCTGGTCAGCATGTTCAACTATTATAAAGCGCATTTTCTTTTTTACGTTAGCCGGAATTTCATCCAAATCCTTTTTATTTTCTTCCGGAATTATTACCGTATTAATTCCTGCCCGATGAGCTGCAAGTACCTTTTCTTTAAGTCCCCCTATGGGAAGAACTCTTCCCCGAAGAGTAATCTCACCTGTCATAGCAATATTATTACGTACCGGTTTTCCTGACATAGCTGAGGCTAAAGCAGTAGCAATAGTTATTCCGGCTGAGGGGCCATCTTTGGGAATAGCACCTTCGGGTACATGCAAGTGAACATCATATTTTTCCATCATATCATTATCAATACCTAACCCCTCAGCTCGGGAACGTACATAAGTAAGGGCTGCCTGAGCTGATTCCTTCATCACATCACCTAGTTTACCGGTTAAAAGCAATTTACCTTTTCCAGGTAATAGTGCTACCTCTATAGATAGTATATCTCCACCGCTTTCCGTCCAAGCTAAACCAGTAGCAACACCGACCTGACTTTCCTTTTCAGCTACTCCATAGCGAAACCGTTCCGTTCCCAAGTATTTTGGTATGCTATTTATAGTAACATTAACCGCAGTATTTTTGTCTTCAACCACCTTACGGGCAACTTTTCGACAAACAGAAGCAATCTCTCTTTCCAGGTTTCTTACTCCAGCCTCTCGGGTATATTCACGTATAATCTTGCGAATAGCTCCTTCGGAAAAAGTAATATGGCTTTCTTTTAGACCATGTTCCTTAATTTGCTTGGGAATCAAATAATCCATAGCTATATGCACTTTATCTTCTTCCGTGTAGCCTCCTAACTCTATAACTTCCATACGGTCTAAAAGAGGACGGGGTATATTATATATACTATTAGCCGTAGTTATAAACATAACCTTGGATAGGTCAAAAGGTATCTCTAGATAATGGTCGCTGAAAGTATAATTTTGTTCTGGATCCAGCACCTCTAATAAAGCTGATGCCGGGTCACCTCTAAAGTCCATAGTCATCTTATCAATTTCATCCAGCAGGAATACGGGATTTCTGGAACCGGCCGTTTTCATACCCTGTAAAATCCGTCCTGGCATGGAGCCCACATAAGTACGGCGATGCCCTCTAATCTCGGCTTCGTCCCTTACCCCACCTAAGGACATGCGGACAAATTTCCTTCCCAAAGAACGGGCAACCGATTTGCCTAAAGAGGTCTTGCCTACTCCCGGAGGACCTACCAAACACAATATAGGCCCTTTCATCTTTTTGGCTAGTTTTCTAATGGCCAAATACTCTAATATTCTCTCTTTAGGCTTTTTAAGCCCATAGTGGTCTTCCTCCAATATAGCTTCTGCCATCTTCAAGTCCAAACGGTCACGAGTTTCAATAGACCAAGGGAGAGAAATAATCCATTCCAAATAATTCCTTACTACTACAGCCTCGGCTACCATAGGAGGCATCTTTTCCAACCGTTCCAGCTCTTTATATGATTTTTCCCGGGCTTCTTTAGGGAGATTAGCCTTTTCAATCTTTTTCCTGAGCTCTTCAACTTCGGCTGTTCTCTCGTCCTTATCCCCCAGCTCCTTCTGAATTGCCTTCATTTGTTCTCTTAAATAATATTCTTTTTGGGTTTTTTCCATTTGGTTACGTACTCTTACCGTAATCTTTCTTTCCAACTCGAGTACTTCCATTTCTTTGGCGATTAATTCACAGAGATATTCTAGCCTTTTAGACACATCCTTAGCTTCTAATACCTTTTGCTTTTCATTAATACGCAATGATAAATGAGATGCAACAACATCAGATAAACGTCCTGGTTCTTCAATAGCTACTACGGAAACGACCGTTTCCGGGGGTATTTTTTTACTTATACGAACGTATTGTTCAAACTCAGACACCAAGGTGCGCATTAGAGCCTCAATTTCGGGTGTCTTTGGCCTATCTTCTTCTTTCCATACTTCTACCGCAACTTTTATATAAGGTTCTTGACTTAAATAGTCAGTTATCTTTGCCCGGTAAAGACCCTCTACCAAAACTCGCATCGTTCCCCCAGGCATTTTTAAAATCTGTCTGATTTCCGAAATAGTTCCTACTGAATAAATATCATCTTCGCTAGGTTCATCAGTCTGGGCTTCTTTTTGGGTAGCTAGAAAGACCTCTTTATTTTCCAGCATTGCTTGTTCTATAGCATTAATTGATTTCTTTCTTCCTACATCCAGATGTATAACGGTATACGGAAAAACTAGTACCCCTCTAAGAGGCAACATAGGTATTTCACGAACCTCTTTAGTCAAAACATAACACCTCCCAGGCTAATTAATTCTACTATATGTGCCAAATCCATGCAAGGATAGTAACCATTGTATGATTCTGCAGGGAAACCCTTGTTCAAGTGCTATCAGTAAATACCATGCTTAAACGTTAGTAAGTTTTTAAGAAATATTGTTGAAATGCTCCGTATTTCTTTCTTTTCAGCACCATCCCACCACATCTGCCCTGTTCAATTTCTTTTCTATTGGTGTTAATCCAATTTACGAGGCGGCATGGAAACCGCCCCCTACTTCACAGCAAATTAGTATGTTAGAACATTATCAGGATAATTTTCCCTTATGTAGCGGAAACTTATGTTTCCGTTACGGAAAATATTTAGAGAAATCTAGACTTTATCATGTTTATTACTTTTTGCCCTGCAAGCTTATAACTATTATACCAAAGCTTACAGCTCAGTTAACAAAAGCATTATCGAATACTTCACTTACCCACTGGACGGGGATTATTTCTATATCTTTATATTGAGCAAATATATCTAGCCAATTATCTCTAGGAATATATACTTTTTTTATCCCTGCCTTACGCGCAGCATCAACTTTGCTTATAACTCCTCCTACTGGCTTAATTGTTCCATGGATTGATACCTCTCCCGTCATGGCCACCGTATTGTCTACCAGCTTTTGATGGATACTGGAATATATAGCAGTTGCCATGCTAATTCCGGCTGAAGGACCATCTATGGGAATACCACCAGGGAAATTTATATGAATATCATAATCATCGATTTTTAATTGAAATTGAACCCGAAGAACAGTTAGGACATTCTCTACGGCTCCTCGTGCCATACTTTTACGGGTAAATTTATGTTCATTGCCTCCCACCTGCTCTTCGTCTACAACGCCAGTAACTGTCCACTTGCCTTGCCCCCTGGCCGCAGGGATACTAGCAGCTTCCACCTCAATTAAGGTACCAACATTAGCACCGTATACAGCTAATCCGTTAACTGTTCCTAGCATAGGCTCTTTGGGTGGTTTAACTTCAGGCCGGGGAGTAAAGCGCCCATTATTTACTACCTTCTCAATCAATTCTTTTGTAATTACCGCACTTTTTCTAACCTGAGCAATGCCTGCAGCAAGTTGTATCATATTTACAGCTTCCCGTCCATTATTGGCATAACGAGTAATATGCTCCAGGGCCTCCGGGGTTAATTCACACATTATTTTGTTAGCCGCTTTGGTAGCAATTATTTTTATATCCTCCTTATCCAAAGGAGAGAAGAAAACTTCCAAACAACGTGAACGCAAGGCTGGTGGTAATTCATCGGGCATCCTGGTAGTAGCCCCTATTAGCCGAAAATCAGCAGGCAACCCATTAATAAAAATATCGTGAATATGAGACGGAATATTCTTGTCGGTTTCACTATAATAAGCACTCTCAAGCATTACTTTGCGATCTTCCAACACTTTCAGCAGCTTATTCATTTGCATAGGATGAAGCTCGCCTATTTCATCAATAAATAAAATACCACCATGAGCTTTGGTACAAGCACCTGGCTTGGGCTGAGGTATACCCGCTGAGCCCAATGGCCCTGCCCCCTGATAAATAGGATCATGAACTGAACCAATAAGGGGATCAGCAATATTACGCTCATCAAAGCGAGTAATAGTAGCATCTATTTCTACAAATTTAGCGTCTTTAGTAAAAGGAGAAATACTGTTGGCTTTGGCTTCTTCTAAAACCAGGCGGGCAGCGGCAGTTTTACCTACCCCCGGAGGACCGTATATTATTACATGTTGCGGGTTACTGCCGCAAAGAGCTGACCTTAAGATATCAATTGCTTCTGATTGCCCAACAACTTCATCAAGGGTCTCCGGACGAGTAAGGCTGGATAAAGGTTCGGTTAGCTTAATATTGCGCATTTGTTTTAATTTTTGGGTTTCTTTTTCACCTTCTCGACCCACAATGATTTTACGGCTCTGCTGGCCCTTTAACAAATTCCAAAAATAGAGGCCGATAACAATAACAAAAAAAAGCTGAATCAGGTACAAGATTCCACCATACTGGGCGAAAAAATTATTCATCTATTCTTAATAATCCCTTCTTTATTTTATGCTTACTTTATTATTCCCTAAGCAGTAACCAAGGATTATGAATATTACAAAGTAAAAAAAGGTAGCTTTCGCTACCTTTTCCTATAGATTATCTTATTAATCTAAATAATCTTAATTAACTTTACGTCGAGGATCCACCGTTACGAGCAAAGGTTTTTCCTTCTTCTCCACAATATCTTTAGTTATTACAACCTTGGTAACATCAACACGAGAAGGAACCTCATACATAACATCAAGCATAATGTCCTCGATTATAGCTCTAAGCCCCCGTGCACCAGTATTTCTGCGCAAAGCTTCATCAGCAATAGCCTGCATTGCATCTTCCATAAATTCAAGATCTACACCATCTAACTCAAAAAGCTTTTTGTATTGTTTAACCAGAGCATTTTTGGGTTGCGTTAGGATCTTCACTAAAGCGTCAACATCCAATGCATCTAGGGTAACAATTATGGGCACCCTTCCTACAAACTCAGGAATCAGACCGTAACGCAAAAGGTCCTGGGGAAGAATCATATTAAGAATCTCGCCGATTTCTTTTTCTTCACGCTTCTTTATATCAGCCCCGAAGCCCATAACTTTTTGTCCGATCCGGTTTTGTATAATTTTATCTATACCGTCAAATGCACCGCCGCAGATAAAAAGTATATTGGTGGTATCTATCTGGATGAACTCCTGATGAGGATGCTTGCGTCCTCCCTGGGGGGGAACACTTGCAACAGTACCTTCCAATATCTTAAGCAGTGCCTGTTGTACTCCTTCACCTGAAACATCACGGGTTATGGAGGGATTCTCGGATTTTCTGGCAATCTTGTCTATTTCGTCTATATATATAATCCCTTTTTCAGCCTTCTCTACATCGTAGTCTGCAGCCTGTATCAGCTTCAGGAGAATATTCTCCACATCTTCTCCCACATACCCTGCTTCTGTAAGGGAAGTGGCATCAGCGACTGCAAAGGGTACATTAAGAATCTTAGCCAGAGTCTGCGCCAGCAATGTCTTACCGGATCCGGTGGGACCCAGCATGACAATGTTGCTTTTCTGCAGCTCTACATCATCATTGCTTTTAATATCACTGTTTATTCGCTTATAGTGATTATATACTGCAACGGCCATTATCTTTTTGGCATGGTCCTGGCCGACAACATACTGATCCAATATCTGTTTGATTTCTGCAGGTCTTGGAATATCCTTTAACTCCAATTCAGATGCATCTTCAAATTCTTCTTCGATTATTTCCTGGCATAGTTCGATACATTCATCGCAGATATAGACACCGGGCCCCGCTACCAAACGCCTTACCTGGTCTTGCGTCTTTCCGCAGAAGGAGCATTTCAGCTGCTTCTTGTCCTCATATCTTGCCATTTCTTCACCTCTTATCTGCTATTTGCGAGAAACAATAACCTCGTCTATCAAACCATACTCTTTGGCTTCATAAGCTGACATAAAGTTGTCTCTGTCAGTATCCCTTTCTATCTTCTCCAGGGGTTGACCTGTGCGTTCAGCCAAAATAGTATTCAAAGTCTTTTTCAGCTTGATTATATGCTCTGCATGAATAGCTATGTCTGAAGCTTGACCTCTTGTTCCACCCAATGGTTGATGAATCATGATCTCGCTGTTTGGCAATGCGAACCGTTTCCCTTTTGTTCCAGCAGCAAGCAGAAAAGCTCCCATTGATGCTGCCATTCCTACACATATAGTTGATACGTCGCATTTAATATACTGCATTGTGTCATAAATAGCCATGCCTGCTGAAATAGAGCCGCCCGGGCTATTTATGTAAAGTCTGATTTCCTTATCCGGATCCTCGGACTCCAGGTAAAGAAGCTGGGCTACAACCAGGCTGGCTGTTACATCGTTGATTTCATCACCCAGAAAAATAATTCTTTCCTTAAGCAACCGGGAATAAATGTCATAAGAACGTTCACCCCTGTTGGTTTGCTCTATTACAATGGGTACAAGGCTCATAATGACTCCTCCTTACTCCGTGCTTGAAAGCTCCTCACTTTCAAGCTCTTATTCATGATCATGGTCATGATGGTCATGAGCATCTTCTTCGGTGCTGTCAGACTTCTTTTCAACCAATACTGCTTCTGACATAAGCATATCTATGGTTTTCTGAACGAGGATACCGTCATCAATATACTCAGGGCTGCCGCCGAAGGATTTCTTGATATCCTCTACATCTCTCATATACTGCTCGGCCAGCTTCTGATACTCCTTCTCCCTGTCTGCTTCCTCTACAGTAATGCCTTCCTTCTTGGTAATTGCCTCCAGCACCAACTGTGTCTTAACTCTATTGTATGCACTATCTTTGTATTGTGCCCTAAAATCCTCCATGGATGTATTGCTCATTTCGAGATATTTTTCCAGACTCAATCCGCTGTATCGGAGACGGTAATCCATATCTCTTACCATGTTGTCAATTTCATTCTCTACCATTACTTCGGGAATGTCTACCTTGGCATTATTGGTGATCTTTTCCAGTAATTGGCTTTCCATCTGGCTCTTTGCTCTTTCATCAGCGCTCTCCTGCATATGCTTTCTCAAGTCTGCCTTGTATTCCTCAAGAGTGGAGAATTCGCTGACATCCTTGGCAAATTCATCATCCAGTACAGGAAGTTCCTTTTCCTTTATTTCATGGATTTTTACTTTAAATACAGCCTCTTTACCCTTAAGGTCCTCAGCATGATATTCCTCAGGGAAGGTAACGGTAATATCCTTCTCTTCAGATACATTCATTCCAACCAGCTGTTCCTCAAAGCCGGGAATAAAGCGGCCTGATCCGATTTCCAGGGTTTGCTGCTCAGCAGTTCCTCCCGGGAATGCTACACCGTCAACAGTGCCGGCATAATCCAATGTTACAAGGTCACCTACCTGCACAGGACGACCCTCAACGGTTATCCAGCGTGCATTGTCTTCACGGATATGCTCCAGCTGATGCTCTATGTCATGATCTGATACATTATACTCGACCCGTTCAATTTCTATACCTTTATATTGTCCAAGCTCTACCTCAGGCTTGACATCCACTTCAGCAGTCAGAATCAGGTCTTGTCCGCTGCCTATCTGTATAATGTCAACATCCGGTCTGTCTACAGGTACTATATCAGCTTCTTTTACAGCTTCATCATACACCTGAGGGAAAATTTCATTAATGGCATCCTCATAGAATATGGCTTCGCCATAATATCTTTCAATTATCTTTCTTGGTACTTTTCCTTTGCGGAAGCCCGGAATTGAAATGTTCTTCCGATTCTTCATATAGGATTTCTGCATTCCCTGTTCAAATGTTTCGGGATCAACATGTATTTCCAGCTTTACTTTTTTATTTTCCAGGATTTCTTTCGTAACCTTCACTAATACGTCCTCCTTAAAAAGCTTACGGCCTTCGGTTATTTATTGCTACTTAGTTATATGATAACCCATTTAAGGCTTATTCTAACCCTGTCAACAAGCAAATAACGGAAAAACCGATACTAAAATTCCTAGAGTGTATCTTAACATAATTGATAATTGAATGCAATAGCACGTTCCGGACAATTTTGTTGCCCTATAGACAGGTGTATTATATAATAGTAGAAACTCATATCTTTATTTAAACTCATATCTTTATCTTATGTAGGAAGGAAGGGACGGAAGAGCATGACAGAATTGCTGAAGGACAAAGTCATACTGATTATGGGTGCAGCCAATAAATGGAGCATTGCCTGGGGTATTGCAGAATCCTGCATTCAGGCGGGTGCCAGACTCATCCTTACATATCAGAACGAAAGAGCCAGGTCAGGCATCCAGCAGCTTACAGCCGGTCTTCCGAATGTGACGCTTTACCCCTGCGATGTTACCTCAGATGAAGAGATTGAGCAGCTGTTCAACTCAATAAAGACTGATTTCGGGGTACTGCACGGTCTTGTACACAGTCTGGCCTTTGCCAAAACTGAGGAGCTGGGAGGACACTATTACAACACCTCCCGGAACGGCTACCTGCTGGCACAGAATATAAGCTCCTACTCACTTGTGGCAGTCTCCAGAGGTGCAAGACCATTAATGACTGAAGGCGGCAGTATCATTACCCTGACTTATCTTGGCGGTGAGCGGGCAGTACCCAACTATAATGTAATGGGAGTTGCAAAAGCTGCATTGGAGGCCTCAGTCAGATATCTGGCCAATGATCTGGGACCTGAAGGCATAAGGGTCAACTCGATTTCCGCCGGACCGATTAAAACCGTATCTGCCAAGGGTGTGAAGGATTTTACCTCCATACTGAGCGTTTATGAGGAAAAGGCTCCTTTGCGCAGGACTGTTAACCAACGGGAGGTCGGAGATACGGCGGTATTTTTACTAAGCGACCTGTCCCGGGGCATAACCGGAGAAAACATTCATGTGGATGCAGGATACCATATACTATGATAATTATGATAAAAATGATATATGTTAAATAATCAAAGCGATGGCGGCATGTTACGCCATCGTTTTGCTTTGCCGGCAAAATCCGGGAAACTCCATGTTCTCTATGAATATCTCCTGAAAATCAGCTCTTGAGGACAGCTCAATGTATCTGGTCATTTGTGCTGCTTTTTCAGCTTCTTCAACATATTTACGGGACATTGCAATCATTTTGGCACCTGTAAGAGAGGCATTCCCTACATGTACAACCCTGTCCTTCAGTTCTGCAGGCAGCAGTCCTATCTCCATGGCATTGTCATGGTTAATATAATTGCCAAAACCTCCAGCCAGGTATACTTTATGAATATCATCATATCCCACCTGCATTTCCTTCATTAATATTTTTATGCCTGCAGCAATAGCTGCTTTAGCCAGCTGAATTTCTCTTACATCCTTCTGAGTAATGATAATATCATTTTCTGCACCTTCATCCTTACCTATAATTAAAAAGGAAGGTTTTCCATCAAACTCCCTTATTCTGGCACTTAAGAAGGCAGGAACAGCATCTCCTGCTTCATCTGAAGTCAGCATGCGTCCGTATGTATCCAGCAGCCC